>OIXV01000007.1_pt1 | contig 211992 bp, 170 predicted proteins | sample 1587771 | NCBI WGS metagenome assembly OIXV01 (sample SAMEA3888893, study PRJEB22519) | human gut metagenome | biome: human gut; feature: human-associated habitat; material: faeces | place: Denmark | collected 2010
AAGGATCTGCGCCCCGCAAGACAAGCTCTGGGCATTACTCTGGTAGAGGCGGGGAAGGCCCTCAACGTCGGATTCCAAAAGGTAAGCTACGCCGAGACCGACCGTCTGATGAACGTTCGGTTCCTGGAAGAATACGATGCCTGGCTGAAATCTTAGGCGAAAAGAGAGGGTTGACATACATAGGAGCTTCGAATTCTTCCATCATCGGGACTGGTCGGGCGTGACGATACCCGAGTTCTGTCGAATGCTCGACGCCTATCTCAGGTATTACAATGAGCGGAGGCCGAAAGAGAAGCTGGGACGGCTGAGCCCGATGCAGTACCGCAGAAGACTAGGGCTGGCTGCATAGCCGGTCCAAGGAATTGTCCGCGTCCCCCCCAACCGTCGTATGCAAACGCCAACCCTCACGCGCGAGATGGATTCGCGATGCGCAGCATCACCCCCCCCCGCACGCATGCAAATGGGACGGATTCTAGTGAACGTTGCAACGCCCTTGATCGGAAAGGGTGCCTACGATGGGCTACGAATTTGACGGGGTCGTCTACGACAAGCTGAGGGAGATGCAGGAGGCTCGCAGGGCAAGATACCTCGGGCTCGTCTCCGGCGGCATGAACTTCACGCGCGCGGCCGAGGCGGTGGGCGTCTCGAAGCGGACGGGCAAGGTATGGAGGAACGGGCGCGGCAGGTCATCCGGCCGCGACGAGCGCGCTCGTCGACTGGTATCGTGGAGACATGGAAGAACCGAAGAAGATAGACGGCTACTATCTATCGCAGGATGAGAGAATCGCCATCGCCGACGGCCTGCGCGCCGGCGATTCCGTCCGATCCATAGCCGCGAGACTGGGCAGGAGCCCATCCACCGTCAGCCGCGAGATCAGGTCGAACGCAGGGCCGACGGGCGGCTACGGCCCCTACCGCGCGCAGCAGCTCTCGACCAGCCGCCTCAAACGGCCGAAGGCGCGCAAGATCGACAACCCGAGGCTGCGGCGAGCGGTCCAGGAGAAGCTCGACAGGCATTGGTCGCCCGAGCAGATTTCCGGGTGGCTTCGCCGCGAGTTCCCCGATAATGATGCCATGAACGCTTGCCACGAAACCATATACCAGGCCATCTACGTCCAATCGAAGGGCCGGCTCAGGCGCGACATCGAGGGGAAGCTCCGATCGGGCCGCGCCGCCCGCCGTCCCAGGTCGGCCGGCGACGAGCGCAAGCCGCGCTTCAGGGACCCCATGGTCATGATCAGCGAGCGGCCGGCGGAGGTCGAGGACCGCGCCGTGCCCGGCCACTGGGAGGGCGACCTGATCACCGGCGCGGCCAACAAGTCGGCGATCGGGACGCTCGTGGAGCGCACGACCCGCTTCACGATACTGCTCCACCTGCCGGACGGGCACGGCGCCGAGCAGGTGCAGGACGCCATAGTCAAGAAGATGGCCCGCCTGCCCGAGCTCATGCTGAACTCGCTGGCGTGGGACCAGGGAAGCGAGCTCGCGCGCCACAAGAAGATCGGCGCCGCGCTCGGCATGCGGGTCTACTTCTGCGACCCGCACTCGCCTTGGCAGCGCGGCACGAACGAGAACACGAACGGCCTCCTTCGCCAGTACTTCCCGAAGGGGACCGACTTGAGCGCGTACCCGGAAGACTACCTCGACGCCGTCGCCGAGGAGCTCAACGACAGGCCGCGGAAGACGCTCGGCTTCATGAAGCCGAGCGAGCTTTTCGTGAAGCTAATAGACGAGTCGGAGGATGCGGCTTAGTTAGCGGGTGTTGCATCCACCGCTAGAATCCGCCTGGCCCCCGACAAGCCAAGCTTGCCGGGGGCCATTTTAAGCATCCAAACGCTTTATTGCCAATCTTGCAGGCAATCAGGATTGCCCGTCGTAATGTTGCTGCCAGGACCAGCTTGCACAACAGGGCCAACAGCGCCGTCCATGGAAAAGTCGATATCGGATAACGATTTGCCCATATCAGAGCTGCTGCGCCAGTAGTTCTCACAATCCCAGTAAACGCCGGTAAGCGACCAATTGGCAAAATCGAGCGCGTTCCCGTTGATTTTGTACTCGCGAATGCCCCAGTCGGTAACCGCGCTCCAAGCCGTCATGTAGAAATACCGATCGCGCGGAGAATCGGCCACGTCGAAGGGCGTCTGCGTGCCGTATTTCGAATCGTAGTTGCCGATAGACGTCTCAAGCATTGCGGCATAGTCCATATGGCCCGTAGGAACGCTGGAAATTTGATACGGCCGAGCATCGAGCTCGGCGCTTTGCGCAGGCTTAATCAGCAGCGACGTGCACATCGCGTAGTCCAGCGGATCGTACTGCACGTGATGACGGCCATGGTCGGAAGTAACGATGATGGTCGTATTGTCGTACACCCCAAGCTCTTTCAGCTGGTTGATGTATTCCGCAACGATATGCAGCGCGCCGCGCGTTTGCTGGAACGACGTCGAGGTGTCGGCGGTGCCCGGCGTCACAGGGCCGCCCGACGTGTCCTGAGCGTTCTCATCCATGTTGAATGGCTCATGCGATCCGAACAGGTGGATGAAGCGGAATGCACCAGTTTGACTATCGTCGTCAGCGCTCAGTCCTAAAGAAATAAGCGTGGAATAGTACTTCGGGTCGTTCAACGTGTACGTCTCGTCATCAAGGCTGTCACGATTCACCGCTTGGCCGGACTCGCCCTTCATCGATGCGTTGATTTCATCGGTGTAGTACCAGAACGGCGCCTTGAACAGCCACGGCATGTCGCGGTACAAGGATGCCTTCGTCATGGCCGCAATCGTGCCAAACGTATCAGGGGCTTCGGACTCCTGCCCGTCATCGGCGTTCACATTCATGGCGATGTGCGAAACCGGCTCCAAGCCATTCGCAAACGTATCGGAATACACGCCCACAGAATAGCCTGCGTCCGAGATATCGCTCAGCAGCGTGCTGCGGTTCCAGCGCTGCTGGTTATACGTCGTCCACGATTCGTCATACTGCGGGTACTCGCCCGACAGCAAGAACGGAACACCGTAGTGCGTGGGCATGCCGCTTCCCACAACGTTATTAAAATAAGTGAAGCCCGTATAGTCATCCCAAAGATCAGGGTATTCGGTTCGAATCTGCTCAAGTTCCACCGTGTCCATGGCATCAAGGCAAAACACGATAACGTTTTTCTTTCCAGAAACGTCATACAAGCCCTTTTGCGTAACTTTATACGTCACATCGCTCGAACTGCTGCCTGCATGAGCGGCAGCGCCAACAAGGCCGACGCCCTGCACAAACACCAGAGCAACCGACACGACCACAGCAGCGATGCGGGACATCTTCCGTTTCTTGACAGCCAGAACAACGAACGCAGCAATGACGACAACCCATACAGCGGCGCTGATGGCCGTGATGGTGGTATACTCATCCCAATCGACCACCGAGCCGTTTGCACCCGGCAAACCAGTATTCAGGAACAGGGCCTCTAGCCAGAAGCACAGGCCCAACGCCGCAAGCACCGAAAGAACGATGTCGAACGCCTTCCCCTTCAGGCAGGTCAGCACCAGCGTCAAAACCAGCGCCACTATCGCGGAGAGAGCCGCCATGATAGGAGCAACGGAATCTAGCCCGAACAGCAAATCAGAGCCATTGCCCGCAACAAGCTCGAACGGCGCGACGAACAACAGCGTGAACGACACGAAGACGCTCACCACCAGCGCGCGAACAAGGCGTCCGCAGAAGGTGAGCTTTCGGGCAGGTAGCCCCTGCTTCACCTGCTTGGAAAAAATCACCGAGCGCTCTTCGGCGCGTTTGAGCGCAGCGGCGTCGCCGGGCTTGATGCGAGAGACCCGCGGGTCGACGCACTTATTGGAATTCTCATCAATCTTCAGCAGCTTGAACAGCTTCTTGCGCGTGCGGCGAAACGCCACGCCGAGCACCGTGGACAGTGCCACGGCCACGCCGGCCACCGCCTGGATAGCGTACGTCATGACCGACGGGTCAACATAGGCGTATGCCGGGGTGATGAACGCGAACGACAACACCACGGCAACCGCAAACAAGGCGAGCGCATCGTACGCGTACACGCAAGCGCGAGGCAGCACCTTATTCATCGCGACCACCTTCCTCGTTTTCCTCGTCCTGCTTGATAAGCACGCGCTCAAGCAGATATTCACCGGCAACCTCGGCCGCATGGCCCAGATTGAAAATCATCTCGTCACGCACGGCCGACACCTTCTCCGACCAAGCATTGGGATGCGCGATCATCTCGGCGACCGCATCGCCCAAGCCCGACAAATCCGCAGGATCGAACGAGCGGCCCACCTTGTTGCGCAACGAAATGTCCGTGGGCTCGATGCCCAGGTCGTGCCAATCAGGGTTGCCAACCTTCATGGGCGTGTTGATGAACACACTCGGGCGCAGCGTGGAGAACGAGAACTCGCAGAACACGCTGGACCAGTCCGTAATCAGCACGTCGGACGTGAACACCGTCTCGTTTGAAGAGAAATCGCGTTCGAAGTACAAGTCGGATTCAGGCACATGGGAATAACGCTCGATCAATGCCATCCAACGAGGACGATAACGTTTCGTGTATTCAGGGTGCGGGCGCACGATAACCTTCCAGCCACGCCCCAGTAGCTGCGACAACAACGCATCGGCGCAGGAATCCAGCAGGTTGTCCTCCTGCCACGAGGGCGCCACGATGACAACCGGGCGCTCGTTGGTCATCTTGCCGGCCGCACGACGAGCGGCCATGGCGGCCACATCATCATCCAGCAGGTCATAGCCGCATTCCGCAAGGTTCTTCGCCGGAAGCTGGTACAGCTGTTCTTCGCGACGCAGCTCGGCAACCTGGTGCGGGCCGACGCACAGCACCGTATCGTAATGGTCGTACGCCTGCTTGGACGGTGTCAGGTGCATAGACGTCATATGGTGCGGCATGAACACGTATTCGGTATCTTTGCGCACATACGAACGTTTGATGTAGTAGTTGTCCAAGTCCTCCAAGGTCGACACTACCACGTCGGCGTCCATCTTCATCATGAGCGTGATGGAGCGCTTCTGGCCGATGTAATACGGCTTGATGCGCGGCTGCTGTTCGGCCAGCGCAAAGATGCGGTCGTTCGGGTCGTTTGTGATGTAATGGATGTTCACGTCGGAGTTCGCCAGCAAATAATCGATAGCACCCTTGAAGTATTTGTAAAAGCCCGATCCCTCAGAGTAGAACACGATGTGCTTTCCGGCAATCTTAAAGAATCGCTTGTAATCCGCACGCTCGCGTTTGGTGAGCGGATCGCGCTTCCACCACGGGGTTTTGCGCTCGGCCTCAAGCGCCTCAAGCGCCTCGATTTCGGTGCGACTGGCGGCCAGGTCCTCGTAGTCGATGTGCTTCGCCGGCACGATACAGATGTTCATAAGCGCCTGAATGGCAATGGAGGACAGGTTCGAGCAAATCCAATAGAAGCACATGCCCGCGGAGACGAACACGCCAAGAATCAACGATAGGCCAATCGACAAACCATTGGTAGTGTTTTTCTCGGCACGGGACTGCTCACGCTGCAGCGGGTTGATACGGTTCTGGGCAAAGCCCATCGCTACAGCCGAAAGCCCAGCAAGCAGCGGCATAATCCAAGACATCCCGCCATCGGTAACCGGCACCATACCCAAAAATTCCGTGCCCGGAGCACCGTTATCGGTGATGGAATGGATGACGTCGACCAAACCGAACAGGATGATGACCTGCACCAACAGCGGCACCATGGAAAGCAGCGGATGATAGTGCTTCTCCTTGAACACCGCCTGCTGCTTTTCACCAATGGCCTCGCGGTCACCGTAATACTTCACCTTGATGCGGTTAATCTCAGGCATCACGTTCACCATGACGATCGAGTTCTTTTGAACCCACAGCGACATGGGCAGCAGAACGACCTTCGTAATGAGGGTGAACAGCAAAATGGAAATCCACCAGTTGCCCGTTAAGGCATAGCATGGCTGCACGATAAGCTGCAGCACATCGGCCACAGCCGAAAAGATCGCATCCATCAAAAACTCGCATTCCTAATCCTTGCGGACACGAGCCTTCCGCACGCGTCCTTCCCTATGCACCAAGCCCATCACTTGGCACAGCGACCTATTATTGTATCAGCCAGAAGCACCATGAGGAAATTGGCCACTCGATAAGCACAAGAAGGCCGGCGGGGTAACCGCCGGCCTTCCGGACCTGCTACGTTTTCACTTTAGCAGCCGCTACACAAGCTCACCGTGGGCCGCGTCGATCGCAGACATGAGCGCTCTCATCTTCCAGTTGTTCTGCCAAATCTCGTTGGACATGATCACGCACACATACGGATGGTCGCCATCCATTACCAGGTAGCCCTCGTTATGGACGTTGGTGCTGCCGTTAACCCAGCCGGACTTCGCGTAGATGGGCACGCCCTTCCACGCCAGCTCCTGACGCGAGTAGATGGCGATGTTGTTGCCGTACACATCACGCGCCCACCAGGCGTCCTGCTCGTTTCCCATCAAGTAGTCCGCCATGCCAACCCACAGCTTGCACAGCTGGCGCGGCGTGTACCACACGTAATGCGACGAATAATCAAAGCCCCAGGCATGCGTCCAATCAACGAACCAGTCGAGTGTCGACGCACCCAGGTTGTTGCGCAGCTCCGCATACGCCTCGTTGCTGGACACGTTAATGGTGTTGTACAGCGCGTCGCCCCAACTGTTGAGCAGCCACGGCTTGTACTTTAGCAGCGACATGACATAGGGGCCCTTGATGGTGCTCGCGCTGTAGAAGTAGTTGTCCATGCCGTAGGAGACGCTGGCGCCAGAATACAGGTCGATCATCACGAACCCGACGGAATAACCCTCGTTCTCATAATTGCCGATGGCCTTGTAGATGCGATCGACCGTGCCCGAGGACACGCCGTCGAAGCTGCGGTACACGTTCAGACCGCTGCCGCTGAGGGAATCGAGAATCTTGATGCGATCGCTAAAGCTCATGGTATTGCCGAAAGACGTTTCGACGAAGTTCCAACCCTGGAACGGGCTTGCAGCGTTCGTCTTACGCAGCACGATGCCGCTTGCATTGTACGAACCCATGGTGGACAGTGCGTAGTTGCCCAAAAGCGTCTGGAACATGATGCCGCCCTTGCCGTTCCACACCGCGCACCATTTTTGGTTGTCGGTACCGTACCACCAGTTCTGCCACACGATCGCACCGTCGTCAGCTTTGGAGTTCGCCACCTCCAAAACACGCTGCGACCACACGTTCGTGATGCGGTAGATGTCATCGCCTAAGCTGGTGACCAGCCATTTCTGCGTGCAGGAACCATCCTGCTCCCACACCTCGGCGTATGCCTTGTTGCTCAGACTGGAGCCAACCATCTCAAGCGCGTAGTCGCCGTCGTCAAACGAGGTGATCAAGTACATGCCGCTGTTGAGCAGCGTGGTTTTGCGCAGGGTCCAGCCGGCGCCCACCAGCTGGCCAGCGCTGCGGTACGCGCGAACGCTGGGGTCGGAAGAAGCCAAACGCAGCGCCAGCACATACGTGCCATCTGCCGACACGATAGCGAAGTGGCCATCGTTGGTGGGAACCATCTTCCAACGCATGGCGTTGGCGGCGGAAACATTCTGCTGGCACACCGTACCATCAGCAGAAACGCCCAGGTAGCAGCTGGAAACCATGGCGGCAATCAAGTAGGTGCCGTCACCGTTTTCGGTGATCATGTACTTCTGCGCCATGGAGTCGTTGGACGCGTAGCCCTGCAGCTGCGCGCCATCAGCGCGCGAGCCGGACGCCACGTCGAGCACGATGCGGTCGCTACCGCGGTTGACGATCTCGAACCTGCCGCCGTTATACACGGGCGTAGTGGCGATCAGGCGAAACGCCTGCGCGATGGTGCCGTTACCCTCGTAAATCTGCACCTTGGTGCCATTGGCGGTGGAACCCGCCAGCACATCGAGCACGCGCCCGCCGAATGCAGACTTCAGCGCGAAGGTGCCATCAACGTTCTTGATGATGGTCCACAGCTGCTCGGAGCGGCCGGCGAACCCGTACAGCTGCACCGGGGTGCCATTGGCATCGCTGCCGGCAACGGTCAGCGCCTTGCCAGACGCATAGCTGACGATGTAGTAATAGCCGCTCCACTCGTCGTACTTGACCGCATAGGCCTGAGCAACGCTGTTATTGGCTTCGTAAATCTGAATCTGCACACCATCTTCTGTCGAGGCAGCTTCCACATCAAGCACGGCGGACGCACCCGAAGCCATGCCGATGACATAGGCGCCGTCTTCAAAGGAAGCCGTGCAACGGTTCAGCACCCATTGCTGCAGCGCGTTTCGCGCTGCTTCTTCAGCACCACGTTAGCCGCATCGGATACGTCGGTGGCGTCTACCGTCATCAGCAAACCGCTCTTGTAGTTGACGAAGCAATAGCGGATGGTGCCGTCTTCACCTTCGACCTGGCGGATATACCACAACTGCGCCTCGGAGCCGTTGAACCCGTATTGGGAAACGTTGGTGCCGGAAGAGGTTTTGCCGCCCTGCGCCTCAAGCACGCGGCCGGAACCGATATTGGTGATGCAGTAAATCCATTCGTGATTTGCATCGCGCCCCACGTTGGTGATGCGGAATCGCTGGGACGTAGACTCATTGCCCTCGTAGATCTGAGCGTTGCCCTTATCCGCCATAGAACCGCCCGCAATATCGAGCACGCGATCGGAGCCGATGCCGAGAATATAGGCACCGTCCTCGATGCGCTCATACTGAGATGGGTCAACGGCATCGCCGGCATTGCCGACTTCGCCTGCACCCTGCGAAGGGTCCGCACCCCCCCAGGGCTTTGAGTTTTCGTTTTTGTCCCAAAGGCCGCGATTGGCCGCCTTTGGAGGCTCGATAGCGCCGAAAACGCCCGTTTTGAAACTCAAACTCCTTTTAGCTTGCAAGCCGCCAGCTGCAATCGCAAGTGAATTAACGCGGGTGGCTTGCGCACCGCTCGCAAAACCCCAGGTCGCAGGCTTTCGCCATCGATGAGCAAAGTGAGTAGTCTCAGGTGGCTTGCCCATGAGTTGGCGAGCGGGCTTTGAGATTCCGCCGACGTCCGGAAACGCTTCGAGCTCCCTTGAATTTCCGGACAGTACATGATATAAGGTAATTGGTTTTCCGTTAGGAAGGCTTCCAAGTGCCGGGGACGTTTTCCCCGGCTTTTTTCTTATCCAGGAGAACAATGCGAGAACTCAGCATCTTCGTCGACGAGTCGGGAAGCGACGGCCTCTCCGACCGCCACTACCTGCTCACCGTCGTCATGCACGATTAATCCGAAAACATCGCGAATTCGATCGCGGCATATGAGGGCGCCCTTCGCGCCAAGGGGCTCCCGGACATACCCTTCCACGCGTCGCCGCTCATGAACGGCAAGGACCAGTACTCGGGGCTCGACCTGAGGACGCGCAAGATGATGCTCGGCTCGTTCCGCGTCTTCTTCCGCCACATGCCCGTAAAGTACCACACCTTCGCATACGCGACCAAGCAGTTCGCCTCGCTCGACAAGCTCGCGGGGGCGATGCGAAGGGATATCGTGAACTTCCTGTTCGACAACCTCGCGGAGCTGCAATCCTACGATATGGTCAAGGTCTACTACGACAACGGCCAGCGCTCCATCGCCGAGTCGCTGCATCGCGCAATCGAGTACGCGCTGTCGAGGGACGCCGTCGTCTACCGATCGGCGCAGCCCTCCGAGTACCGGCTTTCGCAGGCGGCGGACTACATCTGCACCATGGAACTCACGGCAATCAAATACGCGGAGCACACCGCCACCGCGACGGACGAGAAGTTCTTCGGCAAGTGGTCCGATTTCAAGAAGGGCATACTGAAGGAGACGCGCAAGAAGCTCGTCTAGAGAGGCGATCGGCCCTTGGCGGAGCGTTTACCGACAATGGAGTCTGTTACGCGGGGGGTGTTGATAAGACGCCACTTAGCTGCATAATAGGTTCCGGTTAGAAACCCTCGGGTTTGCGGGGCGGGATCGTGAAAGCGATTCTGCCCTATTTTTTGCCCCTATTTCTTGCATGCCTCAATGGCTTCCGCATTCGCTCCCCATTGGTTCAGAAAGGGTTCGGGGAAATCGTCGAGTTGATTGCGTCCCTCGCGTTTTGCAAAAAAGAGCACAAGGCCCTCTAGCTCGAATTATTACATTTAGAACCCCGCCGCTCGTCCATCCCAGCTTGCCCAGAAAGCCCTCCCGCAATGTCCGTGTCCCAACAGATGGGTACCATTTATCAGGGTGCACCTGGGGCAACGGGCTGAAAAACCTGTGCAAGGTCGCTCGCAGAACACGCAACATCAAACACGACAGAAGAGGCGAACGACAGATGCCGGACCCCGGACGACAGCACCGCGGAAGACGAGCATTCCGACCACAACCGAACGAACATCGCTCCTAGGCAGGCGCCCGCACGGGCGCCTTTTACTTTTCAGGGACTTAGCTGCCAGCTAAGGCGTGCGGCTCATGGCCGTTTCGTGAAGGCCCGACCAGCTCGACCCACCTCGACCCATCTCCGCTCCTGCCGTGCGCGCCAAGCGCCATCAGGCGGTTCAATCGTCGCGCAGACGAAAACGCACACAGGACCGCGCAGGCGCATCGCGCGGAAAGATTGGAGGAACCATGGCGCACGCTACGAAATGCACCGCGCCCGAGGGCAACCGGGGCCGCGACGAATAGATGACGGTGATCGAGATGCAGGAGTACATGAGGGCGAGCCGAAACAAGGCGTACGACCTCATCTGGTCGGGAGAGATCGACTCGTACAGGCTCGGAAGGAAGCTCCTGGTGTCGAGGGCGTCAGTGGACGCCTACATCAATTCGAGGAGCGGCAGGAAATGACGGCGGCGACCGCCCCGGGAGCCGCCCGCGGCCGGGCACGCGAGGGAGCCTCGAGACGAAAGGAGCTCGAGGACGACCATGACCAAGAGCATTAGCAGGACTTGCCGCAGCGGCGCACACCGGTGATGACATTAATCATCCCGTCGTCATGGTAGAAGCCGCGAATCTTCTTCAGATAGTTTTCTCTAGGGGACAAAAGCATGCTACTCCGATCTCCTTTGGAGCTAGCATATCAAATAATAGGTTTATCAGGGTATTTTTAATCAATTGGATGATTTATACCCCCCATAACTTAGAGATTTCTATATTCCTCGATAGCTCCAGCTCTGCCGTCCCGTCGTTCCGGTTTCGCCCTCTTTTGCGCGCAAACCACCAGCTGCGACCGCGAGGAGTCATCGCAGGTGGCTTGCGAGCTGATCGCAAGTCCTCATCAAAACCTGGCACACAGCACTCTGGAGGCGGAAAGATATATCGCTACGAAACCCCCAACCACGTGCTCACGATGGGCGCATACCCCAACACGAAGATGATAACGATCCCCACAGGCAGCACGTACTTCATGTAACGGTACGACCAGGCGGGAAAACGCAAGCCCTCGCCCGTGTCCGCCTCGGCGAGGAAGTTCTTCCATCCCCACCCGCGCTTGCTCGTGACGAACATCACAAGGAAGAGGCCACCCAACGGCAGGATGTTGTTCGACACGAGGAAGTCCTCGATCGACTGGATATCGCCGATGCCTGGAATGGCAACGCCCGAAAGCACGTTGAACCCGAGCACGCACGGGATGCTCAGAAGCGCGATGAGCGCGCCATTCACGAGGCACGCCTTCTCGCGGCGCACGCCCCACTGGTCCATAGAGAACGCCATGATCGTCTCGAACACGGCAATCACCGTCGACAGCGCAGCAAAGCTCATGAACAGGAAGAACAGCGTGCCCCACAGCTGCCCCAGGGGCATCGCGTTGAACACGATGGGCAGCGTGATGAACACAAGCGACGGCCCCGAAGCCGGCTCCACGCCAAAGGCGAAGCACGACGGGAAGATGACAAGCCCCGCCATGAGCGCAACCAGCGTGTCGAGCACGCCCACGCGCACGGCCTCGCCTGTGAGGCGACGGTCCTTGCCGATGTAGCTGCCGAAGATTGCCATCGAGCCCATTCCCACCGACACGGTGAAGAACGCCTGACCAAGGGCTGCATACACCGCATCGCCGAACGTCGCCCACTGCTCGGCGGGCGTGTTGCCCGCGAAGAGCTTCCCGAAGTCGGGCATCAGGTAGAACTCGAGGCCCTCCTCAGCGCCTGGCAGCGTCACCGCGCGCACGCACAACGCCACGAGCACGACGAACAGCGCGACCATCATCACCTTCGTCACGCGCTCGACGCCGTTTTTCAGGCCCGCGCGCGTCGTGATCACGCCGATCGCCACGATAATCAGCATGTAAATCGTCATCTGAACGGGGTCAGCGAGAAGCTGACCGAACACGCTTGCGACATGTTCGGTACTCGCACCGTTGAACTCGCCCATCGCGCTTTTCACCATGAAGGCGAGCATCCAGCCCGCCACCACCGTGTAGAACATCATGAGCAGGTAGTTGCCCGCAAGGCCGACCCACTTGAAGCGATGCCACTTCCCGCCCTCGGGCTCGAGCTCATCGTAGCTGCGCGCGATCGAGCGCTGGCTTGCGCGGCCCGCGGCGAACTCCATCACAAGCACCGGCAGCGCGAATATCACGAGGAATATCAGGTACAGCACAACGAACGCCGCACCGCCGTACTCGCCGGTGATATAGGGGAATCGCCATACGTTTCCCAAGCCGATGGCGCAGCCCGCGCTCACCAGGATGAACCCAAGGCGCGAACCAAACCTCTCACGTTCCATGAAAACCCTTTCCAATCGAAAACACGGGGCCGCTTCTCAGCTACGCCCCGTGTTCGATGCTCTTCCTATCACGCGACTTCCCGCCGCGCGACTATGGCCTATGACGAGCGCAACCGCCCGCGCGAGACCCTACTCTTTTTCGCGACGCGTACGATTATAGTTGATAAGGCAGCCTGCGCGCACGATAGCGCGCTCTTCGTCGGTCATGTCCGCCACGTAAAGCGATATCTCGCGCGCCTCGCCTGCATGCACGACCCACGCCGGAATGCTCGACAGGTCGCCGCCGATTGCCTCACGAATGCCCGGAACGTACACGTAGTCGCCCACTTCAAACGGCGGGACGCCCTTGAGTTGGAAGGGAACCATGCCCCAGTTCATCACGTTCGAGCGGTAGCGCTTCGTGGCGTACTCCTCCACGATGTTCGCAAGCCCGCCGATCACGCGCTGGCAGCTCGCCGCCTGCTCGCGCGCGCTTCCGTCGCCCGGCTTCTTCGCATAGATCATGCTGCCGTACTCCACGCGCGAAGCATCGGCGTCCACGCCCGCTCCGTTAAGCGATGCGAAGACGACGGCGAGCTCGGGGTCGGTCTCGATAAGGCTCTCCCCCGCCACGCGGCGCTTTTCCACCGCGTCGACGCGCTTGGAGCGCCCCACGTACTCGGGGTCGCGGCGCGAGAGCGTGAACTCAGCCAAGCCGAGCGGGTTCGAGCGGTACGAGCTCGTCTCGCCGGAGGGGATGAGCTCATCGGTGGTGGTCACCGGGTCCATAATCTTCGAGCACACCTTCAAAAGGATATTCTCGCCAAGCGGCTCCATAGCGGGCCACGGCTTAATGTTAGGCCCCTCGACAAGTTCGCTTTCGGGCTTGGCCTTACCGAATCCCCAGTACACGCGCTTGTCGTAGGGCGCGCTGTCGAAGGTGTACTCGCAAGACTCGTCCCACGTCTCGTCGGGAAGGTCGGTCGCAGGGGTCAGGATGCCGCCCGCCGCCGCCGTCGCCGCGATCGAGCGCGCGTCCATGAGCGCAACCGCCGAGAGCTGGCCGTTTCCAGGCTTTGAGCCCTCGCGGTTGGGGAAGTTGCGCGTGGTATGGCGAATGGAAAGGCCGTTGTTAGCGGGCGTGTCGCCGGCACCGAAGCACGGGCCGCAGAAGGCAGTGCGCACGATAGCGCCCGCCTCCATAAGGTCGTAGATGTAGCCGCGGCGCGTGAGCTCGAGCGCGACCGGCTGGCTTGTGGGGTAGACCGCCAGAGAGAACTCGCCGCAGCCGATATTGGCGCCCTTGAGCGCGCGGGCCGCCTGGACGACGGAATCGTAGTTGCCTCCCGAACAGCCGGCGATGACGCCCTGCTGCACGCGCAGGCGCCTGCCCTCGATCTTGTCGAGCAAGCTGAAGTTGACCTTATCGCCGCCGATGCGCGTCGCCTCGACCTCGACCTCGTGCAGGATGTCTTCGAGGTTCTCGTTGAGCTCGGCGATCGTGTAGCCGTTCGACGGGTGAAACGGCAGCGCGATCATGGGGAGAATCTCGGAGAGGTTCACGCGCACGCAGCCGTCGTAGTAGGCCACATCTCCCGGGGCGAGCTGCTTGTAGTCTTCACCGCGACCGTGAGCCGCAAGGAACGCATGGGTGTCCTCGTCGGTGGCCCAAATAGAGGACAGGCACGTGGTCTCGGTCGTCATGACGTCGATGCCGTTGCGGAAATCGGTCGTCATGGACGCGATGCCCGGGCCCACGAACTCCATCACCTTGTTCTTCACATAGCCCCTTGCGAACACTTCGCGAATGATGGCGAGCGCCACGTCGTGCGGGCCGACGCCAGGGCGCGGGGCACCTTCCAAATATATTGCCACAACGCCGGGGTACGCCACGTCGTAGGTATCGCGCAACAACTGTTTCGCCAGCTCGCCGCCGCCTTCGCCGATAGCCATCGTGCCGAGGGCGCCGTAGCGCGTATGCGAGTCAGAGCCTAAAATCATCTTCCCGCAGCCAGCGAAGTTCTCGCGCATGAACGAATGAATCACCGCAATATGCGGGGGAACGAAGATGCCACCGTACTTCTTCGCGGCAGAAAGGCCGAAGACGTGGTCGTCCTCGTTGATGGTGCCGCCCACAGCGCACAGCGAGTTGTGGCAGTTGGTGAGCACGTAGGGCAGGGGGAATTCCGTCATGCCCGATGCGCGCGCGGTCTGGATGATGCCGACGAACGTGATGTCGTGGCTGGCCATCGCGTCGAAGCGAATCTTCAGCGCACTCGGATCGCCCGAGGTGTTGTGCGCTTGCAAAATCGAATATGCGATCGTCTCCCGCCGCGCCTCGTCGGGCGTCTTCGAGATACCGTGCACCGCCGCTTCCGCCTCGGGAACGATCTCGGTTCCTTCGCGCAGGAACACTCCGCCATCGTAAAGCTTGATCATAGAAACCCCTCTATCTCACCCGGGCCTCGCGGCCAGCCTCGTGATTTCCAGCTTGTGGTTTATGGTTGTGGTCCTTATTATCCTACACTTCGCATACGCGTGTGTTACGGACGCGCTACACGTGCGCATTTTCACGTAAAAAGGCCCGCAACCGACAGCAATGAGCTGCGATTGCGGGCCCGTCAGGGCAAGATTAGCTTGCGCAGGGACGTTGTCTTAAGCCCTAGGCCTTCGGCACGACGACCGTCGGCGTGGCCAAGTTCAAAAGCATGCTATGCGTGACCGAACCGAACAGCGCACGGCCGAGCGCGGCACGGGAATGCGTGCCTAAAACGAGCAGCTGCGCATCCTTCGACGCATCCAAAAGCACGCGCGTGGGAGAAGGCCCCTCGATCGAGCGGCCCGTCACGTCGAGCGCGGGGTTTGCGGTCGTGATGCGCGCGACGAACTCATCAACTTCTGCCTGACGCTGACGGCCAACCTCTTCAAGGCCGCCGCCCATGCCTTCCGCGGGACGCGACATCCAGGCGGGGATGCCCCATGCACTTACCAGCTCGAGCGGCTGGGCGGAATCGATCGCCTCGCCCACGCCGAACGCCACCGCGGCATCCGACACGTTGTCGGGACCCACGCCCACAACAACGCCAGACTTGCCAGCGCAGGTCACATCCCAGTCGCACGGCACGACGACCGTGGGAATCTTCACCTGCACGGACACCCGCAGGCCTGTTGCGCCGCCGAACGTTTCAGTGATCGAGGCTCCATGATGCGACCCCAGGACCACCATATCGTGGCTGGATGCTTCCTCCACGATCGAATCGACGGTGGGGCCATCGACAATCTTGGCCTCCACGGCAACGTCGGGATGCTCGGCCGCGAGCACTTCTTTCTTCTCGTGAAGCGCCGCCTCGACGGTTGTGTGCACCATCTCGGCCTCGGCGCCAAGCTTTTTCGCCTCAGCGGAATTCACGACCGCAAGAAGCATCAAGCTTGCACCCGTGCGCTCGGCACGCGCGACCGCCCAATCCAGTGCGCGACGACCGCGCTCGCTCCCATCGACACCAACGAGAATGCTCGCCATAGGAGGCCTCCGTTTCTCTTCCAGTTAGTGGAACATCGGAATCATAAGCCACAGTGCGAACAGCACGATGGCCACACAGGCGGCGAAGCAGACGGCCGAGGCGAGACGGGTCATCAAGCGAAGCTCGCGCCCCACGTCCCCATCGGCGCGCGCCCACAAGCGCAGCCCCGATGCATACAGTACGCTAATCGAGCACGCAACACAAACGGCAACAACGAGAACGGTGATAAAACTAACGATTTCTTGGGTCAGCATGTGACGAGTTCCTCCTTGCTAGGCGCTTGCTAAGCAGCTGCGGCGACGGTCTTCGCTCCTGGGTTGGCGTTGACCTTCACATCGGCTCGCTCGTTGACGTTTGCGGAATTGATTGGGTTGCGACGGGACAAGCGCCAGATGATGAACGCGACGGCGCACGCGATGAACGCGACCACAACGGTGCCCCACACGCTCGTCTTCGCAAGCGCGCAGGCGAGAGCGCCCACGATGCCGGCGGCCGGGAAGGTGACGATCCATGCGATGAGCATCTTTCCGGCAACTCCCCAGTTCACCTTACTGCCCTTCTTGCCGAGTCCCGTGCCGATGATGGATCCGGAGCACACCTGCGTGGTCGAGAGCGCGAAGCCCATGTGTGAGGAGACGAGAATCGTGGTAGCAGATGCCGCCTCGGCAGCGAAGCCTTGCGGCGTCGAGATCTCGGTCAGGCCCTTGCCGAGCGTGCGGATGACGCGCCAGCCGCCCATGTAGGTGCCGAGCGCGATGGCAAACCCGCAAATGGCGACGACCCACAGCTCAGGACCCGTGCCCGACGGCTGGAAGCCCACGGCAATTAGGGTAAGCGTGATGATGCCCATCGTCTTTTGGGCGTCGTTGGTGCCGTGCGAGAGGGCGACGAGGCACGCTGTCACCGTCTGTCCATGACGGAAGCCCGATTCAACCTGACTTTCACTCATCTTGCGCACCACGAAGAAAATGAGCTTCACCGCAAAGAACGCCGCAAGCCCCGCCACCACCGGGCTTACGAGCGCGGGGATGAGCACCTTGGTGAGCACCGCCGCAAAGTTCACGCCTTCAACGCCTGCACCCACGATGACGGCACCGACCAGGCCACCGAACAGGGCATGCGAGGAACTCGACGGCAGGCCGACCAGCCAGGTGATGAGGTTCCAAATGATTGCGCCGACCAATCCGGCAAAAATGAAGGCCGCGCTGATGGTGACCTGCTGCTCGTTGATGATGCCGCCCGAGATGGTCTTCGCCACCTCGGTAGACAAAAAAGCACCGATAAGATTGAGCGTTCCCGCTGCGATGACGGCGGTCTTCGGCTTAAGCGCTCCTGTGGCGATGGATGTCGCCATGGCATTGGCGGTGTCGTGAAATCCGTTCGTGAAGTCGAACGTGAGAGCCGTGACGATGACGAGCACCACCACAACCAGAGTTGCCGGATCCATGTGTCTTTGTTCTCCCTTCGAGTTTTCTCACCGCTCGAAGGGCGCAAGCCCAACCCATCCCTCCGAGGCCGATGAACACAATAGGGAGGGCGTGTCTGGGAAACATCTTGTAATTGTAAAGTCCGTGTAAAGCGCGGTTGGGCGCCTATCGCGTCGGTGAGCGGCGCGTGCAACGACACCCCCGGTCGCTCGCCGAAGCGGGATGCGCCCCTGTCTACAAGGTGTCTTCTGCCACTTTTTCCCAGTTGTAGCCCTCGCCGCGCACTAAATCGATGCGCAAGGCGCCTTCTGGGGCAGACGACTTTGCAGCCTCGTAAGCAGCACGCGCCGCAGCCTCGTCTTCGGCCTCGAGCTCGGTCTCCTCGAAGACGAACGACACGTCCGACCGCTCGGAATCCTTGATGAAACGCACTTTGTACTTCATGAGTGAGCCTTTCTCTTTTTCGAGTAGCCATTATAGAGGAGACGCAGCCGCGTTCGATGCGTTCCTTCACGCCATGCCGCACTATTTTGACGCTTTCGCCGGCTTCGAATATCGAACAAATCGCTCATCCAACAAGCTGCGCTACAATGGCGAAAACTCAGCTTTCCCGTTGAAAGGGGCATCATGGACGCTCAATCGGCACGCATCGGATTCATCGGTTTCGGAAACATGGCAAGCGCCATGGCCAAGGGGCTTATCGAGTGCGCTGGGATAGAAGGGTCCCGCATCTGCGCATGCGCCGCACATTTCGATTCGCTCAAGGAGCGTTGCGAGCCCCTTGGTATTCGCGCTTTCAAATCGCCTGCTGAAGTGGTCGAAAACTGCGACCTTGTCGTTATCTCGGTGAAGCCCTACCTTGTCGGCGAGGTCCTCTCCCCTGTTCGCGAGGCCCTTCGCGAGAAGGCGGTCATCTCCGTCGCCGCCGGCCTTTTGTTCGACTTCTACGAGGACCTGCTCGGCGAGGGGTCGCGACATCTCTCCACGATTCCCAACACACCGATCGCCATCGGCAAGGGAGTCATCTCCTGCGAAGAACAGCATACGCTCGACGTTGATGAATGGGAAACCTTCGTCGGGCTCTTCTCCCCCATCGCGCTTATCGAGGTGCTTCCCGGGCATCTGCTCTCCGTCGCGAGCGCGCTTGCCGGCTGCGGCCCTGCTTTCGCTGCCATGTTCCTTGAGGCACTCGCTGACGGCGGCGTGAAGAACGGCCTTCCGCGCCAGACCGCTTATCGACTCGCCGCTCAGATGATGGCCGGCACGGCAGAGCTTCATCTCGCCACGGGCACGCACCCCGGCGCCATGAAGGACGCTGTCTGCAGCCCCGGCGGCACGACGATCAAAGGCGTCGCTGCGCTCGAAAATGCGGGGATGCGCGGAGCCGTCATGAGGGCGGTCGACTCCACGCTTTCGTAAAGGAGTACAGGATCCTCATCATTTCTAACCCATGAATAAGGCCTCTCGACGAGGCCTTATCTTTTTGCACCCTATTGAACTTAATCTTATAAGAAGACCCGGCTCACCGTGAGGAAGACCCTTCCCTACTTCACCTGCACAAGCGCGAACACGTCCACATCGGTCTCTTTCGCGATAGCCTCGCGCGGATGAAGGAATTCCAACTCCATAAGAAAGCCCATCCCCGCCAGCTTGCAACCGTATTGCGAGACAAGCTTCGCTTGCGCGACTGCCGTGCCGCCGGTAGCCACCAAATCGTCGATGATCAACACCACGTCGTCCTCGTCGAGGGCATCCACGTGCATCTGGAGCTCATCGGTGCCGTACTCCAACTCATAGCTTTCCGTTCGGACCTCACGAGGCAGCTTGCCCGGTTTGCGCGCAGGCACGAATCCTGCGCCAAGACGGTACGCAACCGGCGCCCCGATGAGGAACCCTCGCGCCTCAGCGCCGACTACTTTCGTAACTCCCGCGTCCTTGAAATGGTCAGCGATCGCATCTATTGCGGCATGGAACCCTTCGGGCTCTTTCAACAGCGTCGTGATGTCCTTGAACACCACTCCCTTTTCCGGATAGTCGGGGATGTCGGTTATATGGCCCTCAAAATCGTAGGCAGCCATTTGTTTCCTTTCCTGGCAGCTTTCTCGAACTCGATCTATTGTACCTCGATTGCCCCCTTCGGGCCTTTACCTTACCGTCCGCTGCCATGATTTGTTATGTGAAGGAATTGTGGAGAGTCTCTTACAACCCTGAATCTCTAGGCTTAGTTCGATTCTCTCAACCTGATCTCCGCTCATTTTTGTTGAGCAACAACGTTTTAGCGTTCTTTTACCCAGTTTTCCCTCATCAAATTCTTTTTCTTTTATCGTTTCCTGCTAGTCAGGCCCATTATTTCTTTTCATTGCTTTATGCGTTAATTCTTGTTATGTTTACTGATAGCGACTCTGCATCAGGCGTTTCCCCGTCTTCGCTAACAAATAACGGTGGACTTTTCTATGTTTCTTGTTATAATCTCTCGCTGTAAGTTGGATGCGAAAGCATTCGGTCGATAAGAAAAAGAAATCCCCCTCAGCGCCAACTGAGGGGGATTTGATAAGTGACCGAAATCACTCACGTCGCAATGAGTATTTTATCACTTAGACGATATACGTGCAATACGCGCGTGTTATTCGTCACTTTTCCATATCGACATAAGGAATTGTTCGCTCGTCTAACAGTTGGGGCATTGTTTCGACCGTTGGTTAGGTGCATTGTGTCGGTAGGGTTTTCACATAACGACTCTTCGCATTGCGATCTCGATGAGAGGGACACGTTTTTCCGTGCCCTCTTCCACGACGACCGCAACAGCTCTTATGCCCTTGCTACCTGCATTGACGGCACTTGGCGTGAGTCAATGCACAAGCACTCGCACCTTTCTTTCATCGGCGCGCCGAGCAATGGGTCGCTCTATGTTTCCGTGAACGGTTTTTCCGGAGATAGACGTCGCCTCGATTCGCTCAGGCAGATCAACGCTCTTTTCTTCGATCTTGATTGCCACGGATCGTCTCGCTCGCAAACCGACAACGCGATTTCTAATGCACTTGAAATCATCAGCGAGGCTGTACGGATTGAGAAGTTTCCTCGTCCAACGCTCACCATCGATTCCGGCCGCGGTCTGCACCTTTACTATGTTTTGAACCGCTCCATCCCCTATCGATGCTCTGCTAACGGCCCTGTCAACGAGAAGGCGCTCGGTTTATTCCGACTTGTTCAGCAAAATCTATCAAGAGCCCTCTCCCACCTCATGGAACCGATTGATTGCATTGACGTTGACGAGAAGGTGTTCGACTTCACTCGTGTCTCGCGTGTGCCGGGGAGCTACAATCCTGCTGCTCAGCGTTATGCCCGCCTTTTGTTGTCAAACGACTCTTACTACGATTTGAGCGATCTTAACGTGAGGCTTGGTGGATTTGCGAAGCATGTCGTCTCGCCCGAGATGGGGCATTCGCCAAACGCACTATTCTCGAAGAAACGCGGTGACGACAGTCCGCTCCTGCGGTCTCGTTTAGCTAATGTGATTTCCCTGCAAGCTCTTCGCAATTTCGACTGCGAAGGCTCGCGTGAGCTCATGTGCTTTGTTTTCTACAACACTGCCGTTCAACTTGTCGGGCCGAACGATGCTTCTCGCCAGCTTTGCTCATTCAACTCTCGTTTCACGCAGCCTCTTTCGCAAGCTGAGCTCGATAGTGTTGTTCGCTCAGTTGATCGAGTTGTGAATGTACGGGGTCAACGTGGGTATTATGTATTGAGCGCAAAAAGAATAGTGGAGATGCTCGCACTAACCGAGCAAGAGAAGATAAAGATCCGATTCCACACGTCAACTCGTTCAATCATTCGGGAGAAGGCGAAGGAGGCCACTGCGTCGCGCCGGGCCTCAAGAGACAAAACAATTTCCAATCTTTATCGAAGCGGCGATTTCACTCAAAACGAAATCGCGCAAAGGGTTGGTTGCTCATTAAGAACTGTTGCGAGCGTTCTTTCGCAAGCAAGACGACAGCACTTCAGTTCACTTCCGAAGCTGCAAATAGCAGTTCCTTTTGTTATGCAACAACGTAGAGGAATTGTTTTATGCAGCATCGGTCAATCGCATCTACAAAATGAAAAGCTGTTGCAGATGCGATTGACAACCAACCGCGCATTCGCATTCAGTAGGCCGAGCAGCAGCGCTACCTGGCCTAATCATGACTTACAGAACACCCACAACCGAAAGAAGGCAAGCTCTTTTAACAAACAACATGAAAACAAGTCTAACAAGATTCTCAACAACTATGCAATTTTTTGTCATACGTGTTTATCTGTAGTTCGCTTTACACCTCTTTACGATCTTGACTCGCGTTGGGTGGTGTGATTATCTCGATTTATCAAGAGCTTCCTGTTGCTGCTCTATCTCTCTTAGAAGCATCTTGATCTCTCCAATCAGTTTGTAGTCTGCTTCGCCAGAGACTTTATCTGCTCTTTTAAGTGCATTTTTAGCCGTCTTTAGGTATCCGTTGATATCCTTTGGTTTTCTGTATTGCGAGTTAGAGGAGGTTTTTAACTTATGTTGTAACGGCTCGTCACTGTTTTGTTTTGCTTCGGCAGGAAGGTCGTTTTCTTTGACTTCTAGTACAAGCGCTGTGATTTCGTCACTGTCGTAGTTGTTTCCCTTTACTGCTTCGATGACGAAGTTCTGTTTGTCTCCTGGCAGCTTTGAGATTGCTTCAGCTTGAGTTTGGGTAATCTTCCCCTCATCGAGCAGGTCGTTACCCTCTTTTGCCAGATTGCGAGCAATGTTTAGCAGTACTTGCGCTGTTCTTTCCGACACTCCGAAATGCTCTGCGAGCACCGTTTTGGTATTGCGTCCCTTCAGGCTTGGGTCGTCCTTTCTCCACTCGACGAGTTTGTCGGCAAGCACTTTGAAACCCTGGGCTCTCTCGGAAGGCGTGATGTTCCTTTGTCCCATGTTACTTGAGTGCATAATGAACTCTGCTTGCTCATCACTGAGGGACCCAAGTTTATGGCAGCGGCCGGGAACCATACGCCATGCATCACCATACTTTTCTGCCAGAAGTTTGCAGGCGCGCCAGCGTCTTTCTCCGTCGACGATTTGAACACCGTCTTCGGTTTCGCGCAGAATGAGTGGCTCTACTTCTTTACTGTTGTAGATGAGACCGGCGAGGTTTTTTACGTCTTCTTCGGTTATCTTGTACGCGTTGTTCGGGTTTGGCTTGATGTCTTCGATGTCGAACCAATCAAATCCCATCTCGCTCAAAAGCGTATTGCGTCGATTATCGTTGGCCATTTTGTCAGTAATCGACGCATTCTGGTTGTCTCGTGCATTAAATGCAGCGACTCGTAGTTCTTCTTCCGAAAGCTTCTCGTGCTTTGTGACAACGTTTGCCACTGCTCCCCCATTTCGAGCTATGGCAGCTTGTAGCTTTTTCTTAGGCATTCATTTCCTCGATTTCTTGAGCGAGCAAACGATACTGCATTCCAGGTTTGCTGTCGGGCGCGTAGGTAATCAACGGTTCCATTGCAAGGCTTGCCTCTGGGACCACTGTACTTTTCTCAATCTTGGTATTGAAGTACTCTGCGTTCGGTATTGCTTCCTTAAGCAATTCACATCCGACTTTGTAGGCAGAGGTCTTTCGTTCGATCATCGTTTGCAGAATCTTCCAATGCTGCGGGAGTCGGCGGCGTTCTTTTGCGGTTCGATTAATGGTATCAATCGTCTGAGATAGCCCCGCAATCGCAAAACCATCTACTTTGATCGGGATAATAATGTGTGAAGCATTGTTTCCAGCTTCAAGTGCCACGATGGCGTTTGTAGTTGTCATATCCAAACGCGGTCCGCAATCGATGATAATGTAATCGAAGCGATCATCGCCTTCTTTTGCCATTTCTTCTACGAGGTCCTCGATTGCATAACATAGTCTTGTATCGACGCCTCCTGCGATTTCTGCTTTCAGACGTGTATCTGCGTCTGCAAATCGGAAATTCGAGGGTACACAGAATACGTTATTGTAATCGGTCGGTTTCATCACATCTCGGAGGCTTTTCCTCTGTCCGTTCGGTGTTGTCTGGTAGAGAACGTCCGCGATGCATGCTTCTTCGGAGCGTGGGTCGTATACTCTGAGACTCTGGCTTACGTTTCCTTGGCCATCCATATCGATTACCAGAACTTTGTATCCCATTTCAGATAGGCATACTGCAAGGCAGGTGCATGTTGTAGTTTTTGCAACGCCGCCTTTGTAGCTCATGATCGAAATAATAGTCGGTTTCTCCGCGGATTGTGTAAGCTGTCCGTTAAGGAGCAAATCGGCAAGTTGCGACTTGTTAAGTCCCCGGCGTTCAGCTTCCCTTTCAAGTTCTTCTACGGTCTCCCTGCCCAGAGAAAGCGATTGCTGTTGCTTTTCTCCGCCTTTCGACTTACCTTTGGTGGCCATTTTGACCTCTTTCGTTTCCGACTGATTTTTCGACATGCCGTATCCTATCATTGCTGTGTTTTTGTTTCGTTTGATTTTGGCCCTGTGCAGTCGCTGCACACTTTGTCGTTTGCTTCATTCTATACGCATCATTTTTATTCGACAAGCGTATTTACTCGCTATTATCTTATCTTGCAAGATAATACATATCTTTTAGCTTATTGTTAATTATAGATGTCCGCTTTTTGCAATCCTACGTTTTACTGCAACTGTGCAGCGACTGCACAGTTGCAGTAATTCCCTTTTATGAGATTGAAAGACGAGTGAGCAATATAGTACTGTGCAGTCGCTGCACAGCAGGGGAACGTGCCTTCTGAAATAAGATTAAAAGTTGCTCATCGTGGCCTTGTGCAGTCGCTGCACAGTAAACGTTTATGCATCTGGTTATCGATGCGAGATGACAGGAGTCAATGAAAGATGAAATCCTGTCATAAGAAGGGAAGAAAATGGATGGCAGCGGAAATGACATTGATACCCCCGTTGACGGAGACGTAGAAATTGTGGAAGCAGGGAAGTGAAACAATGAGATAATTCAAAGGTAAAAGGGAAGAGGTGAAAAGATGAATTACTCCACAATCAAATATTTCGACATTGCTAATGGCGAGGGTGTTCGCACGACGCTGTTCGTGTCAGGATGCCGGCGAGGCTGCCCCGGTTGCTTTAACGCAGAAGCGTGGGATTTCTCAGCAGGGAAACCATTCACTCGTGAGATCGAAGATGAAATCCTCGAGAGTCTAAGCGCTTCTTACGTTGATGGTTTGACGCTTCTTGGCGGTGAGCCAATGGAACCGGAGAACCAAACGGGTCTGCTGCCGTTTCTCCAGAGGGTGAGAAGCCGCTTTCCTGAAAAAACCATCTGGTGCTATACAGGCGAGCTTTATGAGAACTTGCTTGATTCTCGGTCTCGATGCAGCTGCAAGGAAACCCAGGAGATTTTGTCTCTCGTTGATATTTTGGTGGATGGCCCATTTGAGCAAGATAAGCATGACATTACGCTCAGGTTTAAAGGATCGTCCAATCAGAGAATTATCGATCTTGCAAAAACAAGAGCGGAGGGGGAGCTTCGACTTTGGGAAGACGATCCAACTTATGCGACGCATAGTATGAATCGTGATTAATCGAATCGTAAGATATAAGCTTCAAAATAGATAAGGCCGCCACGAGGGATGTGGCGGCCTTATCTTAAAGGCTCAATTGCTAGGATTCTATCGAGGCGCATATCGGGGCACTATGCGGGGTTCTCGTGAATCATAATATGCTTCACATTGTCAAAATGAGACTCAACGGCATCGTGAGCGGCTTCAGCGATTTCATGAGCTTGAATAAGCGTTTGCGAGCCATCAACGGCGATTTCTGCATCAACGTATACCTTGTTTCCAAACTTGCGTGTGCGCAAGTCGTCGATTCGGATGACACCCGGTGTATTGCTGATAACATCTCCGAGCTCATGTTCGAATGCTGAATCGCAAGCGGTATCAGTTAGGCTACTAAGCGATTCCTTTAAGACATCGAATGCGACCTTCAATATGATGACGCAGATGATCAAGCTGGCAATTGCGTCGCCTGCGTGAAATCCGAGCATCGAGGCGCCGATGCCAGCAAGCGCGCCAACAGAGGAGAGCGCGTCAGAGCGATGGTGCCATGCGTCGGCCATGAATGCACTCGAGTTTATGGTGCGCGCCCAATGGCGGGTATACCAGAACATCCCTTCCTTTGCGACGATAGATACAATTGCCGCGATGAGAGCAATGAGGCTCGGCGTGGCGGTATCGAGATACGACCCGGTCGCAATGCTCTCCAAACTAGCGTATCCGATTGCCAAGCCCGTGAACAAAAGAATCAGACCCAAGGCAAGGGATGCAACGCTTTCGAACCGTTCGTGTCCATAAGGGTGGTCGCTGTCGGCGTCGCGCTCAGCAAGCCTCACACCCACAAATGCGATAGCGGTCGCGAACACGTCCGAAAGCGAGTGGACGGCATCGGATATCATTGCGGTGGAATTACCGAAAATGCCTGCGAACAGCTTAAAGGCTGCAAGAAAGATATTTCCGCCCACTCCGACAGTGGCGACTTGCCGGGTTACTTTTTGCCTATCTGGAATGCGGCTGTCCTTGCGAGACTTCGGGCCTTCGTCATTCATAGGGTTGGTTTTGGGGTTATCTGCCATGGGTCGAACTCCTTGGGTAGGGAACAGTGTCTCTTAGCTACCCGCACTTGCGTTCGAAAAATACAAAACGCGCCTGCGGAACGGCAACTGTCCCGCAGGCGCGCCCAAAGGTGCATCTGCTGCCGACGTCCCCGCCGGCCCGGCTCCATGGCGCTACACCACGGCCTGATCAGTTTGCGCTGTAAAAGCTTGTCGCGTTGACTGTCGCGGCAATGCAGTGCAAAGAGTGGCCACATTGTAATCGTTGCGGATTCAGTTTGTCACCACTAACATCAGGATTGTGACGAAAAAGTGAATCTAGCAGGTATAACGTTACGCAAGCGCACCCATGGGGTCCCATGGTGCTAGGGGAGTGGGGGCGCTGTCGTAGGCTGCAAGCTCATCCTCGGTGAGATATTTCCTGTCGACGACGACCTGATAGACGTATTCCGAGAACCAATCGTCGGTCATAAGATCATAGCCGTCATGGCCGTGGTCTTTGCCCCAGCTATTCTCGACGCGCCAAAGCGTGGGCTTCCCCTCGCCGTCGAAGTTCACTCCCTGAAACACCATCGCATGTGTCATAAGCGATTCGCCGTAATCGAGTCGAGCCGCTTTGTCCAAGCCTGCCATTACTGGCACGCCGAACAGCCCGTCGGCATCCATGGTACTGATACCCATCATACCGTCGTCTTGCAGGTAGTTCTGGTCGACGTCGCAGCCGAACCATACAGGAAGGCCGTCCTTGAGCTGGGCGATTGCCGCTCTCTTTAGAGATTCGACGGGAAGGTTCACGTAATGGACCCCTCCATCTTCGGCAACATTACCAAGGAACCTTACGGAATATGAACGATAGTACGGCTTGTCTTCGGTCGGAGCGTTGATGACCGAGATGTAGTCGTCGAGGTTCATGCCTACGTATTCGTCAAAGAACTGCTTTGGGCTGAAGGTCCCCGAAACGACCAGCTTGTCGTCCTTGTCGCGGATACGGGCTTCAAACGACTTCGGTGGCTCACCGAGGCAAATTGCAAGCATGCGGTAGAACTGCTCGAGAAGCTCAGCCTGCTTTGCGGCAAGGGTCTCCTTGCCAGCACCGCCCGCGATCATATCGCGAAGCGCTTTAGCGCCAGCGCGAAGGAAGCGAGTAAGGAAGGCATCCATATCTCCCGTGTTCGACGAGCAGTGCGTTTCGGGCATGGCGTCCTTCGGCACAACGCCGTATTTCTTCACAATGGATCGAAACATATCCCACTGCCCGCCGTCGCAAAGCGGGTCAAGGAGAAGAAACGAAACATCTCGCGAGGTCACAGGCTCATTTGCGGTGGCAATGATGTTCTGGAAGAACCAGTTGGCGCGCTCGTACTTGTCCCAGAAGAGGGGATAGGCTTGCGATAACTCGAACGTCTTCAGGTTGAGCTTCTTCATGATGCGAAAGCGCATGGTGTTCAGGCTTGCGAACATCCAGCAGCGACCCGAACGCTTCTGGTTGGTGATGTCGCCTTGAGAGAGCTGGACGTCGAAGGTGCTCGCATCGAGGCTGAGCGCCTCGGGGACGCGGGCGACCTTGCGTATCGGGCTTGCGGAAACGGCATTCTTTGCGATGCGCGCGGCTGGGTCCGAGGCAAAGGCCGCATGCGCATTACGGGTGACCTTGTCGGGGATGGCGGTGTAGGCGATAGGGTCTTCGGTTTGATTCATAGATACCTCCAAACGGGAGTGCTGCAACTTATGTTCGGAGGTTAGCACAACGACGGGAAAACGGGCAGGCTGATGACGGCTGGTAGAACAAACCGCGCGACGCCAGAGATGGGCAACGCACTCTCAGGCGACCGCGCGGCACAAGGCGATGAGGTCCTTTATTTCATGGTTTTGAGTTTCGCCAGTACTGCTTCCTGCCCCTCGATAAGCTCGCCGCCCACATAGAGGTAGGGAATCTTGTTCGCGTCACCGCCGAGCGCAAGCAGCTCTTGGTAGGGGACTTCCTGCTCGACGTCGCGCTTGTCGAGCTCTATTCCCAGCTCATCGGCGAGGTTCACCGCCACCGAGCAGGTTGAACAGGGCGCCCAGTAATAAAGAATAGGCTTTTCCATCGAGAATCCTTTCAGTTGGAAACACTACGGCAAGTATACGCTTAGGCAACTTTCTTGGCGGCTTCGATCGCGGTAGAGCCGTGCAGTGGGGCGAAAGTGACATATCTGTGAGGGTTGGGTATCAATCTGGCGAAGAGTTCCCCTGGTTCAAATTCCCACCACATGAGGAGGATATGTTCTACCTTCGGAAAGCAAGCGAGAAGATGATAAGCACGAGGTTGAACATGGCTGAACGGGCAAAGGACACATCATTCACGGCAAAGAGCTTGTTCGAGGGGCTCTCTGGCGCGCAGCTTACGGCGGGCGCGCTTGCCGCGGTGACGTCGATGCTGCTGTCGGCGCAGATTGGCATCGCAGGGTCGGTGATCGGCGTTGCGGTTGGCTCGGTCGTCTCGACGGTCGCGTCGCAGGTATACAAGCGCTTCCTGGAGCAGTCGGCGACTAAGCTGCGCGGCATGCGCGACTCGGATGAGGAATCGAGTACTGGCGGCGTTGGCGACGCTGAAGGGTTGGAAGATTTAGAGGCGGTCCCATTTGGGATGGAGGAAGATGGCACAGCCTCGACGGAAGAAGATGTGCGAGCCGACGGCCCGAAAGCGGGGCAAACCGAACAAACCGAGTTTGCGGGCGGTTCGATGAGGGCCGTCGATCAGCTCGCCTCGGGGGGTATGATTGCTGGGGGAGTGCCCGGCCGCGCCACGGCGACGCCTCACCTGGGTGATAAGTCGCTCGCTGGGGACGTCACTGCGCAGCATGTTCGCGAGAAGCGCGAGCATGATAAGCGCATGCAGCGAGGCGTGATCGCCGTGTCGATAGTGTCCGCACTCGTCGCGGTGGCGGTGAGCGCGGGATTTGTCATGCTGACCACGCAAGGCCAGGGTCTTGGCACGAAGCCAGCGGCGATCGAGCAGGTTGTCCGGGGGAACCAGGATTCGGACGGGCAGCAAGATGCCCAGGTGGACAAGCAGCACGTGGCCGATTCTGAGGCGAGCGGCGATTCTCAGAGCGCGTCCGCGTCGAGCGCAACTTCGAATGCGGAGAAAAGCAAGTCTTCGGATACCAACAGCTCGACTTCGCAAAATCAGTCAGGGTCCTCTCAATCTGGAGCGCAGGGAAGCGGCCAGGGACAAAGCGGTAACTCGACCTCTTCAAGCCCGAATGCAGGCGCAAGTTCATCGGGAGAGCAGGGGAGCGCGAGCGGCGGAAGCACTTCTTCTGGCCAGGGCTCCGCATCGGGGTCGTCGTCCGCTTCCAACGGCACCGTATCTGGAAGCGGCGAATAGAGGTTTCGCAAGCGCGGCCAATCGCATGGATGCAACCAACAATCAGGGCTTCGTCGGGGTATAATCCCTGCCATGTCTCAATACGAACCCAACATAGACGACGTCGCGCTTATCTTCGAGGGCGGTGGCATGCGCGCGAGCTACACGGCCGGTGTGGTGACGACACTGCTCGAACGCAAGCTGAGCTTTCCGAAGGTTTACGGCATTTCAGCTGGTGCAAGCCATACGGTCAACTATGTGTCGCGCGATATCGAGCGCTCGCGCGCCTCGTTCACCGATTTGGTGCGCGACCCTGAGTTCGGAGGTGTCGGTAGCTTCCTATCTGGTAGAGGGTTTTTCAACGCGCATCACCTCTACGAGGGAATCGCGGAGGATTTGGCGGGCACCGACGAGGTGATGGCCTTCGACTTCGAGACGTTCCTTGCGAACAAGGCCGAGGTGCACATCGAGGGATTCGATTGGGAAACCGGCGAGACCGTGGCATGGACGAAGGCGGATATGCTAACGATGCTCGACATGATGCTGCGCGTGCGAGCCAGTTCGACTATGCCCCTGTTCATGCCGCCGACGACGATCGACGGTCGCACCTATATGGATGGCGGAATGGGGACGAGCTGGGGAATTTGTCTCGACGCGGCGCGGCGCGACGGTTTCGAGCGCTTCTTCATTGTGCGAACGCAGCCGCGGGGATATCGCAAAAAGCCCCTTGGCGCTTTGCCGCGCGCTGTGTTCCGCGCCGCTTTCCGGAACCATCCCTTGGTTGCCGAGCGCACCATCGAGAGGCCATCTCGCTATAACGCCCTGTGCGACGAGGTGGAGCGGCTCGAGCGGGAGGGCGCTGCCTGCGTTTTCTATCCCGACGAGATGCCCGTTGACAACAAGGAGACGAATTGGGAGAAGCTTTGCGCGTCCTACGATGCAGGCTACGCGCAGGCGCAACGCGAGGCAGCCTCGTGGGAGGCATGGATTGGTGGACGGTAGGCGTTGTCGCAAGAGGGGAGAGCAATGCCGATAATCACATTGGAGCAAACGGGCGACGCAGATGTCGAGAGGGGCGGGGCCTTCTCCCTGTTCACGCGCACGGCCGACGCAGAACTGCGCGAGAGAGGGCTGTTCATCGGCGAGTCGCTCAAGGTGATCGAGCGCGCGATGGTCGCCGGCGCAGTCCCGCGCGCGATGCTGCTGCCAGAAAAGCTGCTCGAGGACACGATGCCCGTCATCAAGCGTGCGCTTGCGGCAGATGCCTCGACGCCGATTTACGTCGCGCCGAAGGCGCTCTTCAAGGAAATCACCGGGTATGAGGTGGTCAGAAGCGCACTCGCCGTGTTCGAGCGCCCGTCGTTACCAAATGCGACCGAGCTGCTGGACAGTCTGGGTGCACGTCGTGTGGCGGTGCTCGAGGATATCGGGAACTCGACCAACATCGGGGCGATCTTCCGCTCCGCCGCCGCGCTCGGCATCGACGCGGTCCTCGTGACCCCGTCGTGCCACGATCCGCTCTTCCGCCGTGCCGCGCGCGTGTCGATGGGGACGGTGTTCCAGGTTCCCTGGACACGGATCGGAAGCGTTCAGTCTTGGGCGGGGGAGGGGATTCCGCTCCTTCACGACCTGGGGTTCAAGGTCGCGGCGATGGCCCTGTCCGACGAATCCATCTCGCTTGATGATAAGGCTCTTCGCTCCTGCGAGAAGCTCGCGATCGTCCTCGGAACTGAAGGCGAGGGCTTGTCTCAAGCCACGATCGACGCGAGCGACTACACGGTGAAGATACCCATGGCGCACGATGTCGACTCCCTGAACGTGGCCGCGGCAAGCGCCGTTGCCTTCTGGGAGCTGCGGGTGCGGTGAGCTCTCTGCCGGCAATAATCTCGACGGTGAGGCAGGGGTCGGGTGATTGTCTCGCTTTCTGCTTCTTGGGAAAGACCGACGTCGAGAATAGCGGGGCGCCGGTCGTTAGGGGACTGCCCCTGCGTGCTTTGCAAGCTTAAAGCTCTTTTTGCTGGTAAAGACCGTGTTGCTCGAAGCCGAGGGTCGCATAGTACTCGCGCGTCCCCACCGCGCTGATGACGTTTATGCGCTCGTAGCCTGCCTCTCGCGCGATTTCGCATGCCCGCGCGACGAGCTTGCGGCCCAGCCCCGTGTGCTGCGCGCCCGTGCTTGCATGCCCGAGCGCGGCGACGGCGCCGTACACGTGTACCTCGCGGATCATGGCCTCGTCTGCAGCCAGGGAGAAGGCGTCGCGGGCGGAGCGCTCTTCTTGCGCGCTTGCGCTTGCAGGCTCAATATCGCGTGCGGCCTGGTGAGAGATGGCCTTACCTTCGATCGGCATTGCCTTGCACCCCGTTGAGCCGATTGCTCCGCGTTCGCTTTCCGTTTCCGCGCGCGCAGCTTCGATCGCGCTCGCTTTCGGCAGCGACAGACGCAAAAACCCTGCGATTTTCCCTTCGGGCGTTACCCACTGCAGGAAGCGTTCGCTCGACACGGTGGTCTCGTAGGGGAACTCGACGAGCGCAAGCTCGGTCAAATCCGCCCCGCGCGTGCCGATCTCGCGCGTCCTGATTTCCTCCACGCCGCCGCCGCGACGAGCTAGCTCGCAATCGACCATCTGACGCAGGTTCACTTTCTTGTTGCCGGCCATGATGTCGTGCGAGGAGATGTCGCGGATCATGCGCGACACGCGAACGTAGGGGGGTGTGGCCTGCATGTTCGCGACCAGCACGTCGATAAGCTCTCTCTCGGTGTAGGGCTTCCACGTGCCGTTTCGCCAGTGAGTCACAAGACCCGTGCCGTCGACGAGCGCGCAGGGGTACATTTTCACCTCGTCGGGAAGGAAGCGCCTGTCGGTGACAAGGGCACGGTACCCCGCGACGTCGCTCTCGGGCGTGGCCCTGTAAAGGTTAGCCATGAAGTGCGCGTGGATTTTGAAGCCGAACAGCCTTGCGAGCTCGAAGGCGCGCCCGATGCGATCGAGGGAGATGCGGCGCAGGTTCGCATCGAGTATGTGCTGGTCAAGGCTTTGGATGCCGATTTGCACCTTCGTTGCGCCGAGTGTCCGCATTTCGGTGAGCGCTCCGGGGGTGATGCAATCGGGGCGCGTCTCGATGACAAGTCCCACCGAGCGATGCGTGGCCTGCGTGTTGCGCTCGTGTTCGAGGGTGACGTCTGCGAGCGCGGCCGTCTGGCTTTTGCTTGCCCGCTGCCAGCCCGCGTCGTTCCCGTAGAGTTCGCGAATCGCCTGGTTGTAGGTGAGCTCGCCGCAGGTGACCCGAGCCTGCTCGTTGCGAGCAAATGCGGCGAGGTCGTCTCGCTCGCTCAAAACGCCGCAATGCTCGTAGAAGGCGCGTCGCCCGGCGATGCTTGCGCGTTGCGCATCTGCGTCCGCGGCCTCGTTCAGTGCGCGGAAGAGCTCGCGCGTGAACCAGAATCGGTACTCGCGCGGATAGTCTGTCCAGGTGCCGCCGAGGACGATGAGCTCTACCTTGTCGGTCGTGTGCCCCATGTCAGCGAGCGTGCGAAGGCGAAGCGCCACCTGCAGATAGGGGTCGAACCAGTTGCGCTCAGCTCGTTGACAGGCGGGCTCGTCGGCTAGATAGCTCTTTGGCATGCGGATGTCGTTCGGGCAGTAGAGGCAGGCGCTTGCGCAGGGCCACGGCTTGGTGAGCACCGTCACGGTCGCCACACCCGACGCGGTGCGCATGGGCTTCATCCGCAGGGTGCGCACGAGGAGCGCCTCGAGCGCGTCATTGATGTCCCAACTGCGCCATAGCTCGGGGTCGGATTCCTTGACCTTTTGGTAGAAGGGGAGAAGCTTCTTTTTTGCCACCGCGCGAACAGGGCCTCGCAGCTCGCGGTTGCGCGCGCGGATAATTCGGTCGAGCGCGTTCGCGTCGAGCGGCTGCCCCTGTTCTCTCAGGGCCGACAATATGATTTCGAGGGTTTTCTGCATAAGCGGCATTGTACGCTATGCGGACCCGGCACGCACTGGCGGATTGCTGGCCTGCTGCGGGCGGTGCGTTGAACCGCGAAGCGATACAATGCACTGGATGCCTTATGGATGCTGAAACCGCCCGAAAACTGTGCGACATAACCTCGACCTTCTACCGCGAGAACGCCTCGTCGTTCTCGTCGACCCGTCGCGCCTCGTGGGCGGGTTGGGGGCGCTGCCTCGACGAGATGGAGCTTTGCGCCGGGACGTCGGCGGCGGTAAGCAGCGGGTCGCACCTCGAGGGCTCTCGACACGAGGGCGTGGCGCGTCCTGGCAAGTTGGAGCGCGATGCTGGCGAGCGCCCCGAGGATGCGGGGTCTTGCGGCGAGCGTCCGGGGGGCCCTCTTCCCGGAGATGTCGCCCCCCTCGCCTGGCAGCCTTCCCGCGAGCCGCTTCGTGTGCTCGATGTGGCGTGCGGCAACGGGCGCTTCCTTCGCTTTCTGCAAGAGGCGTTGCCCGGTGCGGCGATAGCCTACTTCGCGGTGGACGATTGCGAGCAGCTTGCGCGCGATGGGCTCGCGGGCGACGCCGACAACGTTGCCTTCCAGAAGCTTGATATCGCAAACTCGCTGATAAACGCTTCGATTGAGCGCGCAATCGAAGCGCCGCCTGTCGATATGGCGGTGTGCTTCGGATTCTTCCACCACATTCCCGGTGCCGATTCGCGGGCGGCGCTTCTGCGGGCGCTCGTCAAGAGCGTGCGTCCCGGCGGGCACGTGGCGGTGTCGCTTTGGCAGTTCGCGAAGAGCCCCGAGCTTGCAGCAAAGGCGGTAGAAACGACGGCGAAAGCTCGCGTGGAGTATGGGCTGCCCGCGCTCGATGAGGGCGATTACCTGCTTGGGTGGCAGAACAGGCAGCATGCATACCGCTATTGTCACACCTTCTCGGACGAGGAGGTGGCTGACCTCGCTCGCGCCGTCGACCGCCAGGCGAGCCTCGTTGCGCGATTCGAGGCGGATGGCCGGACGGGCGCCCTGAACAGCTATCTCGTGTTTCGCCGTCGGGCTTAACCGCTATCATGGCCTATGCTCCGCGGCCAATCGCGGACTTGGCACCGAGAATGCGGGGTTTCTCGCTTAGTAGCCAAAAGGGGCTTGCGAGCTGCGATACTCGCAGTTCAGCGGGCGATTCTTCCACGGTTTCGTTTGCCAGGTTCGCTGGATTCCCGGCTTGCGGTGGCCGCTGGCCTATCGGCGGCGGACTCGTCGAGGGTGGAGTCGGCAGCGGCAGCAGCAGCGGTGCTACCGCCCTTGTCGCCAAGCTGAGTTGCCACGACGGAGGCGAAAATGAGCGCGAAGCCTAACGCCATCCTCGGCGTGAGCACCTCGCCGAAGAATGCCACGCTGAACAGGGCGCAGAACACGCTTTCAAGCGAGCAGAGCAGGCCCGCCTCGGAAGGGGACACATGTGCCTGCGCTGTGTTCTGCGCCACGGCTCCAAAGGCCGCCGAAAGGACGGCAACGTAGGCCATGGCGCCGATGAACTCGGGAGTGATCACCTGCGCCGCCGTTGGCATGGGCTGCGTGGTCAAGGCGAGCAGCAGGGCCAAGATTCCGCTGGTGAATTGCTGGACGACGGTGGTGGTCAGGATATCGTTATCGCGCATGACCAGACCGATGATCACGATTTCAGCGCCGTAGAGGAACGCCGAGAGAATGCTGATGCCGTCCCCCAGGCTGATGGAGAAGCCTTCGGTCAGCGATACCATCCCGATGCCGGCCGTGCATATTGCCGCGGAGATAAACACTTTGGCGGGCGGGCGGCGGCGGGAGACTACCCACCAGATGAACGGCACAGTCAGGCAATAACACGCGCTCAAAAAGGCGTTCTTCGATGGTGTCGTCATGCCCAGGCCCAGAAACTGCGTCCAAAACCCGAGGAACGTTGCCACGCCTATGATCATGCCCGCCTTCAGCGTCTTTCGGCAGAAATTTCGCTTGATATGGGGAAACAGGATGATGAGCAAAACGATGCCCGCCCCAAAGAAACGGATGGCGGTGAACCAGGTGGCGCCAACGGTTGTTATGGCGCTTTTGCCGATCACGAAGCCTAAGCCCCAGATGGCGGCGGCCGTGGTGAGGATGAGCCGATAAACGTTCGTTGGGTATTGCTTGTCGAGGATGCTCATGATTGCTTGTGCTCCTGGCAATTCGGAGAAATGATACGGCTAGCATGGAACTAGGATGCCAGCCACCTCTTCAATCGAGCTTGCGAAATGAACCCCCTGCTGCTTGCGTGGCGAGGAGACCCCATGTTTTCCGTGTAGTTGAAGAGGGTATGTGGGATATCGTAGAAGCCATTCGAATTGAACATTATGCACGGTCTGCCCGGTAGTTCAAGTGATATGAGGGAAATGACCTCGCTCGTGCCGTTTACGACAGGATTGGCCTTGTTGCACGGTTCGAGGCGGGCGGCCGGACGGGCACCCCGAACAGTTGAGCTTCGCGAGCGAACGATGCAAAGCGCCATCGACGTCGTATGCGGGCGCCGTCCAGCTGATTGCTTGAATGCCGACGTTTTCGATAGGCTATCATAGGGCAGTGCCCGCCCAGCTCGCGACGTTGCGTGCTGCGGACCCTAACTTCCGTTGCGCTGGAATCCTCCAACGCCTTGAGCCTGCATAAGGAAAGGATGTCCTATGAACGTGGTTTGCTTGGATTTGGAAGGTGTGCTCGTCCCCGAGATTTGGATCGCGTTCGCCAAGGCGAGCGGCATTCCCGAGCTTGAGCGAACGACGCGCGACGAGCCCGACTACGATAAGCTCATGAACTTCCGTCTGGACATCCTGCGCGAACATGGACTTGGCCTGGCCGAGATTCAAGACGTGATCGCCACGATCGACCCAATGGAGGGCGCCCGCGAATTCCTCGATGCGCTGCGCGAGAAGACGCAGGTCATCATTATCTCCGACACCTTCGAGCAGTTCGCGCAGCCGCTGATGCGCAAGCTCGGCTGGCCCACCATCTTCTGCAACTCGCTCGAGGTGGGTGAGGACGGCGCCATTACCGGCTACAAGATGCGCTGCGACCAGACGAAGCTCACGACCGTTCGCGCGCTGCAGAGCTGCGGGATGGAGACCATCGCCGCGGGCGATTCGTACAATGACCTGGGAATGATTCGCGCAAGCAAGGCGGGCTGGCTGTTCAAGGGCGCGCCGTCGACGAAGGCCGAGAACCCCGATGTCCCCACGCTCGAGGAATACGACGAGCTTTTGGCCGCAATCGAGTCTGCGCTGTAGAAAGCTGCCGAGGCCCATCGGTTCGAACGCAGTTTGGTATCGCGCTCGTACCGACGGGCCGTCGTTCTCTTGGCTTTTAGGTTGCGAAGGCTGCGGGGCGCCCAAGCGCGCTATTCCGCCGCGCGCAGGTCGAGCTCTTGAATGTAGGAGCCGTTCTCGTCAGACTCGAGCACGGCATACGCGACGGCGGGCGTGACGTTCACGCCGCGCAGAAACTCCAGATAGCGCAAGGGGAAAGTTGTCGAATCCTCCTCGTCGCTATCGACCATCGTGTCGCAGCCGGCAATGGCGAGGACGGGACGCGCCACCTCGCGGTCGGGGCCGAACACCTTCGCCGTCTTTAGGAAGAAATCCCCCTTGTCGAAGGTGAAACAGGGGTGCACGTGGGCGGCGCGCTCGTTTCGCTGCCGCATCTCGCTTCGATGCTTGTTGTCGAGCGAACAGTAGTGCATGCCAAACGAGAACCCCTGGTCGTGTGCCCATATCATCAGTGAGAGAGCAAGCTGCTCGCTGCCGGCGATGGGAAGGCCGCCTGAGTAACCGTAGTCGTACATCACGTCGAAGGGCGGGTTGCGCACGACAAGCCCGCGGCGCGCGAACTCGTCCCAGCTGTGGAAGGGGAAGCAGAACTCGAGCATGTTGATCCCGCGGATGCCTATTTCCTCGAAGCTTGCGAGCAGCTCTTTCATGCGCGCCTCGGTGCCGGGGATGATGGGCATCTCCACCATGACGTCGGGGATGTAGCGCTTCGCCAGGCGCATCGCATCGAGCACGCGCTCCTGCATGGGCTCGGGGTCGAAGTCCTTCACGCTGAAGCGGATCTCTTGCAGCCCCGCGTCACGCAGCGCTCGCGCCATGTCCTCTGTCAGCAGGTCGCCCGAGGTATACATGCGCTTGTGCGCTTCGGGGAAAAGCTTGCGCGCGCGGTTGAGGAACGCGATTGACGCATCGAAGCTCAAAAGCGGCTCGCCTCCCGTGAGCCCGATGACGGCGAGGCCGTTTTTGTAGGTTTCGGCGGCGCGAGCGAGGCCCTCTTCCCATGGGCAGCCCTCGCGGACGAACTTGTCGTAGTCCTCCTGGTTGTGGTTGAAGCAGAAATAGCAGTCGCGATGACACCTGAACGTGGTGGAAAACGTTTCGGAGCCTTTGTTTCCCGTGCACTCGATGCACGCCTTCGAGATCCAGCCCATGCGAATTGACGCACCTGCGTTACGGAACTCGGCTCCGCGTTGCGCAAGCTCGTCTCGCAGTTGGGCGATCTCGGCATCGGAGGAGCCTGCGGGCGCGAATTCCACGCCATGCTCGGCGAGCGCGCGAAGGTAGGTCTCGCGGACCTCGTCGTAGTGGCGCAGCGCCGCGCGAAGGGAATCGTTGCCTGCCAGGGTGCCTGCGTTCATGAAGTCACATCCAAGTCGTCGTCCGGTTGCATCTGCCTTGCGATTATAGCCGACCTTGCTCGCTTGCGCCCTTTCCGATAATTTGACGTCTTCTGAGACAACTTTGGGACGGGTAAATGTCATAATCGACGTGATTTTTGTAACGAATGCTAGTTTACCTGGGGAAACAAAGAAGTATAATCAGTGTGGTAACTGAGGCATGAAAGGGAGGATGTCCCGTGGCGGCCAATTTGCAAAAACTCAAGCTCCTCTACATTGCAAAGATGCTCGTGGAGGAGACCGACGCTGTCGCCGGCTTGACCATGGCGCAGATTCTCGAACGCCTCGAGGCTCACGGCATCACGGCGGAGCGCAAGTCGGTCTATCGCGACATCGAGTCGCTGCGGGAATTCGGCCTCGATATCCAGACGTTTCAGCGAGCGCCGCTCGAGTACGCCCTTGTCACGCGATCTATCGAGCTTGACGATCTGATGCTTATCGTGGACGCCGTGCAGAGTTCGCGCCATTTGACGAAGCGCAAGTCCGACGCGCTCGTCCGCTCGATCAAGCGTCTCGCGCCCAAGCGCGAGCGCGACCTGCTTGACCGTCACCTTTCCGTAAGCGGGCGCATCAAAATCCAGGGCGACTCGCTGCTCTACAATGTCGACCGCATCCTGGAGGCAATCGCGGGCAAGCGCAAGGTGTCGTTCCGCTATTTCAGCTACAACGCCGCGAAAGAGAAGGTCATGCGCCGCAGCGGCGAGCGTTATGTGGAGACGCCTGTGGAAATCATCGTGAACCAAGGCGTGTACTACCTGGTCACCTACAATCCCGAAACCGACAACTTCGAGGGCTTTCGTGTCGGGCGCATGGATTACGTGGAGGTCTCCGAGGAGCGGGCGGCGAAGGTTCCCCGTCAAAGCGATTTCTCGGTCGAGCGGCTCGACAATGCGGTCGTTGGTGCGGCTGGCGGCGCGTTCGTCGACGCGACGCTTATCGCCGATGGCCATGCTATGAACGCCGTCGTCGACCGCTTCGGACGCGACGTTGCCTCCACCGACCTCGGTGACGGAACGGCGCGCATCGAGGCCCGGATTGAGGAAGGCCCTGCGTTTTACGGATGGCTAGTGCGGTGCAACGGCACGGTTCGTATCGAGGGGCCGGAGTCGCTCGCAGAGAGCTACAAGCAGTATCTGCGTGCCATTCTTGAGCAGTGCTAGCATCATTCGGCTGCGCTGCGCTACACTTCGAAGAACTGAATGCGAATTCGCGGTGACTGAGTCGGGCGGGCCAGCAGGTCCGCCCGTTTTGTCGCGCGGGCGAACCTGTACGAGGAGCGACTTTTGTCTGAACGAACCAACGACGGCGCATCTGTCCACGTCACGACCCCCGAGAGCGAGGTCGCACAGCTTGCCGACGCATCCCGCGCGCATGAGCCTGGCGAGCTCGGCGCACTTGCCTGCAAGCTCTACGATGAGAACCCTAACCTTACGGAGGAAGAAGCCTACGAGGCGTTCATCGGCTGGGTCGAATCGCGCGGCATCGAGCTGTGGCCCCATCAGGAAGAGGCCCTCATGTCCATCATGGTCGGCGACCACGTGATCTTGGGCACGCCGACCGGTTCGGGCAAATCGCTCGTCGCGCTCGGCATGCACTTCATCGCGATGTGCTTCGGCGAGCGCTCCTACTACACGGCGCCCATCAAGGCGCTTGTGAGCGAGAAGTTCTTCAACCTGGTGGACATCTTAGGTCGCGAGAACGTGGGCATGATCACGGGAGATGTGCACATCAATACGTCGGCTCCGGTCATCTGCTGCACGGAGGAGATTCTCGCGAACCAGGCGCTCGCCGAGGGGAAGGACGCCCCCATTGAGAGCGTCGCTATGGACGAGTTCCACTTTTTCTCTGACTCCGATCGCGGCTGGGCCTGGCAGGTGCCGCTGCTTGCGCTTCCCAATGTGCAGTTTTTGCTGATGAGCGCCACACTTGGCGACGTTGACCAGATCGCTGGGCTGCTCGAGCGCCAGACGGGCAAGGACGTCTCCCGCATCATCGACGCGCCTCGCCCGGTGCCGCTTTCCTACGAATACGCGCTCACGTCGCTTGAGGGCACCGTCGAGCTCGCGCTGCGAAAAGGGGAGGGTCCGCTCTATATTGTCCACTTCTCACAGGACGCGGCGCTTTCAAGCGCGTCGGCACTGGCGAGCTACGGCGTGGCGACGAAGGAACAGCGCGAGGCGGTGAAGGAGGCCATGAAGGGCGCGCGATTCACCACGGCGTTCGGCAAGACGTTGAAGCGCCTGCTCGGCTGCGGTGTCGGCGTGCATCACGCAGGGATGCTGCCCCGTTATCGCCTGCTGGTGGAAAAGCTCGCCCAGCAGGGTGTTCTCCCCGTCATCTGCGGAACCGACACGCTCGGCGTGGGCATCAATGTGCCCATCCACACCGTCGTGCTCACCGCGCTCACGAAGTTCGACGGCCACAAGATGCGCCGTCTGCGCTCGCGCGAGTTCCACCAGATCGCAGGGCGCGCAGGGCGATCGGGCTTCGACACCGAAGGCGTGGTCATCGCCGAGGCGCCCGAGCACGAGATCGAGAACCACAAGGCCGAGGTGAAGGCTGCGGGCGATGCGAAGAAGCTCCGCAAGATCAAGAAGAAGAAACCGCCCGAGAACTTCGTCAACTGGAACGAGGACACCTTCAACCGCTTGGTGGAATCAGTTCCCGAGAAGCTTACGCCCCGCATGCGCGTCACTCACTCGATGGTGCTCGCCGAGGTGGAGCAGGGGGGCGACGCCCGCGCCCGCGTGGAGGAGCTCATTGCCGACTCGCTGCAAACCGACGAGGAGAAGGTGGCGCTCTCGCAGCGTGCCGACGAGGTGTTCGCCACGCTCATCGCCGCGGGCGTGGTCGTGAAAGAGGATCTGCCCGACGGGGGCGCAAGCTACTATGTGACGGTTGACCTTCCTGAAGACTTCGTGCTCGACCAGCCGCTTTCACCCTTCTTGCTCGCGGCTTTGGAACTTTTGGACCCTGAAGATGATGACTATGCGCTCAACGTGGTGTCGATGGTCGAGGCGACGCTTGAAGATCCGCGCCAGGTGCTGCGCGCCCAGGAGCGTCGTGCGCGCGACCGCGCCATGGCCGAGATGAAGATGGACGGCGTGGAATACGAGGAGCGCCTCGAGCGCATCGCGGACGTGACCTACGAAAAGCCCCTTGAAGATTTGCTCGATGCCGCATTCGAGAAATACTGCGAGGGCGTGCCGTGGGCGCGCGACTTCTGCCTGCGCCCGAAGTCGGTGCTGCGCGACATGCTGGAGAGCGCCGCGGACTTCAAGGGGTATATCCAGAAGCTGGGGATCACGCGCTACGAGGGTGCCCTTCTCAGATATCTGTCCGAGGCGTTTCGTGCCCTCGACCGCACGGTTCCCGAGGGCAAGCGCGACGAGCGGCTCGAGGACGTCGTCGCTTGGCTGGGGCTTATCGTGCGCTCGGTCGACTCGAGCTTGGTCGACGAGTGGGAAAACGCGGGCGCCGCGTTCGATGCCGCGCCGCCTTCGCCCGAGGACGAGCCGGTGGTGCGCGATCGTCGCGGGCTTACCGTTCTTGTGCGGAACGCCCTGTTCAGCCGTGTGCGTGCGGCGGCGCACCGCGACGTTGCGACGCTTGGCGAGATGGATGCGGACTGGGGCTTCGGCGAGCGCGCTTGGGCGGTGGCGCTCGACGAGTTCTACGACGCGCACGAAGAGGTGCTTCTCGATGCGGATGCGCACTCGAAGGCCTATCTCGCGCTCGACGAGTCCGACGAGGAATCGGCCCACGTATGGCATGTGCGTCAGATTTTCCACGATGTGGAAGGCGACAGCGATTTCGCGATAGCGGCCGATGTCGATTTGGACGCCACACAGGCAGGTGACGGGGTGGTGTTCGCGAACTATCGTGTTGGGTTCGCCGAGGACCTGGGGGAATAGTCGGTCGGGAGCTTCACCGCCTTCTGCGCCCCTCGGCGCCGAACCACTGCTGACTCGTGCATTCTCATATACCCCCAGAGGGTATATGGATACTCTGTGACGTCTTCTTTCGCGATGGTTTTCCCTCGCTAACTTCTCGGCTACACTGTCAAAAGTATCAAACGGGAAACTTCTTGCGTATCAAGAAGCGAAGGCTTTCAGAGGAGCTGCCGCATGAATGCACCAACCTTGATCATCATCGTCGCTATTGCAATCCTTATGGTCTTCGCGCTTCGCCGAGCCTACCGCGTGTTCTCGCTCAAGGATGACTGCTGCGGCGGCGGCCCGAAAGCTCCCAAGGCGAAGAAGGTGGCTTCTGTTACGGTGGAAGACACTGACGAGGCGAACTATCCCTTCTCGCTTGACGTTAAGGTGAAGGGGATGACCTGCGAAAAGTGCGTCGACCGCGTGCAGAACGCCCTCAATGCGCAGCCAGGGACATGGGCGAGGGTCGACCTGGCGTCGGACACGGCGCACATCTTGGCGAAAGCCCCTATCGACCGCGACGTTGTCGAACGTGCGGTGGAAGACGCGGGATATTATGTGTCGCATCGCGATTAGCTTTTCTGCCAGGGTAATCGTTTCGCTGCAGCGCCGCTGAACAGAAATAGCGCGCGAATCACCAGAGCGATACTCCGACGGGACGGTTGCGACGCCGACTTCGTGGAAGGTGGAGAACTCGGGAAGCACACCGGCGCGTCTTGCTATGGCCACGGCGACTACCGCCTACGACGGCATCTCAGTTTCGGCGAAGGCAAACGGGTCGACACTGCTCGACTACTCAGCGGGCTTCGCGTCCTACGACCCGACGCTGGTCGTCCCCGCGCAAGGCTCGCTCGACGTGAGCTGGTCGGTGTCCCGGCTCGATCCCGCCGCGCATGCCGACCTGTTCAAGCAAGCAGCCCAGCACCCGGTGACGCTGCTTTCGGCGTCGTTTCTCTTCTGTGCTCAGTCGACAGAACCGAGTGCTCCGGATTCCGTCCCGTTCGCAGTCTATTCGGAAGACGATGCCTCGCTCACCTTCTACAAGCGCCGCGCCCTGCCCGTCGAGGGAAGCGTCTTCGAGGGCAAGACGGCGACGGCGGTATACGCAAATATCGAGAACACGAAGAGTACCCCGCCCTGGAAAGGCATCGCGCGCAAAATAGAGCGCGTCGCGGTCGTCGATGGCGGCATCGCCCCGCAGACGATGTATGCGTGGTTCTTCGAGTGCAACAACCTCTTATCGGTCAACCTGTCTAGGCTCGACACGTCGAAAACAACAAGCTTAGGATATGCCTTCTCAAGGTGCAAATCTCTCACCGACCTCGACCTTTCCGCCCTCGACACGAGCTCCGTCAGGTCGTTTGCCGACGTGTTCCAGGATTGCTCGTCGCTTCGGAGCGTAAACCTTGCGGGTTGGGACACGTCGAGCGGCAAAGACTTCAGGCAGATGTTCTATCGATGCGCTTCCCTCGAAGAGATTGATATCTCGTCGTTCAAGACGTCTGCTTCGACCTCGTTCGAGCAGATGTTCTACGGTTGCAGCTCGCTTAGGTCTCTCGATTTGTCGCACTTTGACACGGGAAGCGCGACCACCTTCGCGTCGATGTTCTACAACTGCGCCTCACTTGCCACTCTCGATGTGTTGATGTTCGACACCACCTCCGCCACCGATCTCTCGCAGGCGTTCTATGGGTGCAAGTCTTTGACCGAGCTCGACCTATCGAGGGCGTCGACGGCAAAGGTGCAGACATTCTATGGGATGTTCTCGGGCTGCTCGGGGCTTAAGCGGATTGACCTTTCGCTTTTCGATACATCGTCCGCGGTCAGCCTGAGCTATCTGTTCGCGGACTGTTCCAAGCTCGAAGAAGTGAATTGCGCCGGAATCAATACGTCGTCCGTCATCGACTTCAACCATATGTTCTCGGGATGCACCTCGCTCGCTTCGCTTGACCTGTCCTCGTTCGACACGGCGGCTGCGAAGAATCTGAGCTATCTCTTCTACGGCTGCTCTTCGCTTACGTCCCTCAATCTGTCCTCGTTCGACACATCGAATGTGGAGACCATGGTGAACTTGTTCACCGGCTGCACAAAGCTTGCAGAGGTGACGCTCGGCAAGTCGTTTGCCTGGGTTCGCCCCCAGTGCTTCCTGCCGCAGCCGAGCGCTGGGGATATTCCCGGGGCGGACGGCCTGTGGCATGCCGCATCGGATGGGGCCGCCTATCGGCCTTCCGACGTGCCGAGCAACAAGGCGGACACGTATCGCGCCGTCGCGCCTGGTGGGGAAGGCGACGCTGCGGAAGGTGGCGCGGATGTCTCGAATGGAGCGGATCCCACAGGCGCTGCGGAAAGCACGAACGGTGCGGGTGCTGCGGAAAATGCGGGCAATGCGGGATGCGCGGGCTCTGAGAGCGATGCGGACACCGCGCCCGGCGCGAGCGCCCCTAACAGCGAAAACCACGCCATCGCCGCGGAAGGAATGATGGCGCTTGGGCGCGAGGACTACATGACCGTGTTTGCGATGGCGAACCCGAGCGCTGCGGCGCCCAACGTGGTTGCGTAAGTCGCGGCAAGGTATCCGGCGCCAAGCGCGCGTTTGCCGCCCAGGACAAGCTCCACCGCCTCGTAGTTCATGGTCGACAGGGTGGAGAACCCGCCGAGAAAGCCCATAGTCGCCGCGAGGTAGAGCACCTCATTGAGGTTTGCCTGGGCGGCCAAGGCGATTCCCGCCAAGGTGCACGAGCAGATGTTGATGATGAGCGTCGCTGCGGGGAAATCCCTGTGCGTGCGCGCCTTGAGAAAGCCCGTTGCCTTGCTGCGGCAAAGCGCTCCCAAGGCACCGCCGAATCCTACGGCGACAAGCAGAAGGGGACTCATCGTTTGCCTCCCTCATCTTCGGGGGAGGAATCCTCCGCAGTTGGGTTACCCTCGCAATCCTTGCCCCACTCCTGCGCGAAGGCGTTTCGGGCTTGGCCTTTTGCCCTATCGGCTTCCCGCATCACCTTTGTTCGGTGTGTGGCATGTGCCCGATGAATGGCTTCGCGGCGCCGCTCGATGTGCGCAAGGCGGCGAGCATCGAGGCCGCGACAAGCGGCGTGTCCTGCAAGCGAGGCAAGAAACGTCGTCGCGAGCGTCGCTACGATATAGACTGTCCACAGGCCGACCTCACCTGCCTGCAGAAAAGCGAGGCACTCGGTCGAGAACGCTGATATTGTGGTGAAGGCGCCCACAAGCCCCACGCCGAGCGACTTCACGAGAGCACCCGGCAGATGCATGCGGCGTCCCACGTACTGGTTCACCAGTTCCAGCACGAAACAGCCGAAGAGGTTGATGACGAGCGTTGCCGCAGGAAAGCCGCCGTTTGCGGGCAGCGCACATTCCAGAAGATAGCGAAGCGACGCACCGATGAATCCCATGACCAAGATGAGCGGCGTGAGTGCTCCCTTGCGGCGCAGCAGCTTTTGCGCTCGGGCGGCGGTATGTGTTTGGGCGGACATTACACGAGGCGGCCTATCATCCGCGTGACGAGCGCAGCGCACTGGCGCGCCGCCTGCGCCTCGAAGGTGGGGTAGTCGATATAGTCGGTGCCGTCCGCCTTGTCGGAGATGGCGCGCACGATGGCGAAGGGAACGCGGTTCAGCCAACAGACCTGGGCAATCGCCGCGCCTTCCATCTCGCAACAGCTCGCGTCGAACGTGTCGGCGATGCGGTTTTTGTCAGTGTCCTCGCGCACGAAGACATCGCCCGAGGCCACGCGGCCTTCCCAGGTTTGGATGTTGAGCTCGGCTGCGGCGTCCACCGCTGCGCGTCGGAGCGCCTCGTCGGCGGGGAAGGCGAGTGTGGACAGCCCTGGCGTTTGCCCGGGGGCGTAACCGAGGTTTCCAACGTCCATCAGGTGGTTCACGGCGTCGGTCGCCACCACGATATCCCCGATGTCGATCGAGGCGTCAAGCGACCCCGCGACGCCGGTGTTCACCACGCCGCGCACGGCGAAACGATCGATGAGCAGCTGCGTGTGGGCGGCCGCATTCACCATGCCGACGTCGCACTGTGCGACGACGACGGGCACGCCCGATAAGGTGCCGGTGAAAAACGAGAGCTGCCCGGTGTGGGAGGTCTCGATCGCGCCCTCCGCGGCCATGCTCTCTTTCAGCAGCTCAACTTCGACGTCCATTGCGCCGATGATGCCGATAGGGTTCTCCATCGATGCGTCCTAGTCCAAAAGCGCCGGATAGTGCGTGTGCGCGTCGTCGAGCACGGAAAGCGTGTCGGCAACGTAGCGGCGTGCCCACCATTTCGCCTGAGCCAGGTCGGAATCGTGGTAGTTGCCGCATTCTTCGGGCTTTGCGCCGGGGATTTCGCCCTCGAAGTCGCGCGCGAACTCGAACAGGCGAAGCACGAGGTCGGCAACGTCGGCTGGTTCATAGACGCCGAACAGCACGAGGTAGAACCCGGTGCGGCAGCCCATGGGACCGAAGTAGATCACGCGGTCCTTCCACTCTTCGTCGTTGCGCAGGAAGGTGGCGCCGAGGTGCTCGATTGCGTGCACGGCGGCGGTGTCCATCACCGGCTCGCGGTTCGGCGCCGTCATGCGCAGGTCGAAAGTGGTGGTCACGCAGCCGGTCTTCTCGTCGGCGTCGCTGCGTGATACATAGACGCCGGGCTCGAGCTTGGTGTGGTCGACGGAAAAGCTTGCGATTCGTTCCATGAATTGGCTCCTTTGAAGGTTGTTATAGTTGGAAGGATATACGATTCGCCGATGCGCGCAAGCGTGCTCCCCGTTGTCGGCATTGCTGGGTGCGGCGCGGGGTCGGTTCGCCGCAAAATCCACTTGGATCGGTTGGCTCTGTGGTGTGAGGCTAGGGCCGTCCGCTCGCCGCGTTCTTCAGAGTAATGAAAGGAGTTTGACTTACTGAAAGATGGGCCCGATGTCCTAAAAGCTTCACCTTGCGGTTTCGCCCGTCGGTTTTCGCGCGGGCTCCTGTATCCTTATGCACAACAAGTTGGCGACAGCAGGGAGGGTTGTATGAAAACCAGTTCACAGACAGCGTTGAAGGTTCTGTCGATCATCGGCATCGTCGTGGGAGCGATTATCGCCGTTTCCGGAATCGTGCTCACCGTGGGCGTTAACGGATTCGCCATGTCCCAGGCGAGTTCTTCCGGTGCCGGCGTTGCGGTATTGGGTACCATCGGCGGCGTGGTCCTAATTGTCGCCGGTGCCTTTAACGTCGTCGTCGGCGTGTTCGGCGTGCGCGGTGCGAATGACCCGTCGAAGATCGGCGTGTTCTGGGTGCTGTGCATCATCGGCATTGTGTTCAACGCGCTCGGCCTCATCATGGAGGCGACTGGTTCGGGTATCAGTGCCAGCAGCCTGATCGGCACTTTGTTTGTGGTCGTTCTGTTCATTCTTGCGAACAACATCAAGAAGCAGGCTTAAAGCCGCGCCGGTCATCTTCGACTGACGTAGTTTTTCACTCGAGGGAAGCTCGCAGGCGGTAATGCCGCTAGCGGGCTTCACTTCGTTCCAGGGGAGTAAAACAACTCGCAAAATTATGCGAGTCAATAATTTCGCAATATTTTGCGAATTGGATAGAGCGCTCACGCCTGTCGCGTCTCGTGTCAGCCTCTGCCGTCGCCCGCCGCGTTCCGTGCCTGCGCTTGCCAGCCCCTTCTCTTAACCTGTTCCTGGTGGCGATGGCGTTCTTCATCGCAAGCTGCGTGATCGCCATACGAGCCCAGTCGTATCCAGTGTTCCTCTCGTCGCGCTTCCTCCAAGCGTGCGGCAACGGCGTCTTGATTCCGCTCGTGCAGTCGCACACCGTCGTCGAACACCCCTCCGACGGCGGCGACTGGCTGTAAGGTATTGCGACCCTGTCCGGGGTCACAAGGAGAAAGCGGGCCTCGTGCCCGCTTTTCTTTAAAAACCCTCCGCGGAAATCGAGCAGAAAGGGATTTCTCAAGGTGGCTGCCAAGCTGCGCATTGAGCGCGGCCTAAAACCGACATGCGCTTCGGAGCGGCCTTCAAGTGGCTTCCTGAGTCTTCCCATGGGGTAATTTGCCGAATCGGGCAGACATCTCGCTTAAATGTTGATGACAAGGCCCCCTTCTTCATGGATACTGATTCTAATGCGAAAAATCGAACAGTAAAGGAACCGCATGGGCACAACCCAGATAATCGCCATCGTCGTGTTCGTCGTCGTCATGGTGGCAATCGTAACCGAGAAGATCCACCGTGCGCTCGCTGCCGTCGTCGGCGCGATGGTCCTGCTCATCCTCCACGTGGTCAGCTTCGACGCGGCCATGGAACACGTCGACTTCAACACGCTCGGCGTCCTTTTAGGCATGATGCTCTTCGTCGCCGTGGTGAAGCTATCGGGGCTTTTCGAGTACCTCGCTATCAAGTGCGCGCGCCTCGCGAAGGGCAACCCCTGGCTGGTGATGGTGCTCTTCGTCTGCCTGACCGCGGTGCTCTCGGCTCTGCTCGACAACGTGACGACGGTCCTGCTCATCGGTCCCATGACGGTCACGGTCTGTCGTCTGCTCGACCTTGACCCCCTGCCGTTCTTCCTCGCCGAGATCATGGCCTCCAACATCGGCGGCACCGCGACCCTCATCGGCGACCCGCCCAACATCATGATCGGCTCGGCCGCGGGTCTCTCGTTCGCGGACTTTGTCATGGTCGACGCGCCCGCGGCGATCGTCTGCCTCATCGTGATGATCGGGCTGTTCTATCTGCTGTTCGGCCGCAAGTTCAAAGTCGACGAGGAGCACAAGCGCGCCCTCATGGAGCGCGACGAGCGCGAGGAAATCAAGAACCCCACGCTTCTTCGCCAGAGCGTCATCATGATCATCCTCGTGACGGCGGGCTTCATGCTGCACGGCTCGCTCGGCATCGAGTCCTGCGTCGTCGCGCTTACGGCCGCGGGTATCCTCATGCTCATCTCGGGCGAGCGCATCGAGGAGGCTCTCGCGCATGTGGAATGGACGACGCTCGTCTTCTTCGCGGGCCTTTTCATCGTGGTCGGCGCCTTGTCCGAGGTTGGCGTCATCGGCATGCTCGCGCAGGCGCTCATCGACGTCACGGGCGGCTCGACCTTTATCGCCATGCTCGTGTTGCTCATCGCCTCGGCCATCATCTCGAGCTTCCTCGACAACATCCCGTTCGTCGCCACGATGATCCCGATCCTGCTCTCCATGGAGGCGACCGGCATGGACGTTATGCCCCTGTGGTGGGCCGTTTCGCTCGGCGCCTGCCTCGGCGGCAACGGCACGCTTATCGGCGCGTCGGCGAACGTCGTCATGTCCGACATCGCCAAGAAGCACGGCACTGAGATCACGTTCATGGGCTTCTTGAAATACGGCTTCCCGATCATGCTCGTCACCATTGCTGTGTCGGCTGTGTACCTTGTCGTGCGCTTCCCGCCGGTGTAGGGTGTGACGTGTAAGGCGGGCGAACCAAGCGATCGAATCGGGGCTGGCAAATGCCGGCCCCGTTTTCATGCCATCGAAAGAGAAAAGATAGGAATCATGTCATCTTCTGCGTCAAATGGGCATCGCGGGCAATGCGTGCGGCTTGCGGCGTGCGTCGTGGCGCTCCTCCTGTGGATGGGGCTCATCTTCTTCATGTCGGCAAACGACGGCGACCACTCTCAGGGCATGAGCGATGGCGTGACGTCTGTCGTACTCTCGACGGTGTGGCCGGGCTATTCTGGCATGTCGCCTGATGAGCAGGCAGCTGTCGTGGAATCGCTCAGCTTCCCCGTGCGAAAGGCGGGGCATTTCAGCGAGTACGCCGTGTTGGGTCTGCTCGCCTTCGCGACACTTCGCCAGGGTCAGGTGCTTCGGTCTTCCCAGGCGATTCGGACCACGCGGAAGATCACCCCTGCGGCGGCGGGCGCGGTGGTTATCGCCTTCGTATACGCCTGCTTCGATGAGTTCCACCAGCTGTTCGTTGCGGGTCGAAGTGGGCAGCCGTTCGATGTCGGTGTTGATACCGCAGGCGCGTTTGTGGCAGTCGCCCTCGCGGTGGTTGTGGTGCGCATGCGGGAAAGGTGCCGCGTTTAGCGCGGTCTTGGTCCGCCTTCCTCGTTGGTGCGATATGCTGTTGCCTATATGTTTCGTAAACCGCTGTTTCCCGAAAGCCAGGATTTCATGATCAGACTCAACTGCGATTACTGCAAAGGCGCGCTCCCCGAGGTTCTCGAGGCGCTCCAGACTATTAATGACCAGGCGTTTTGCGGCTATGGCTGCGACGAGGTGTGCGAGCGCGCGGCCCGTCTGATTCGCGAGCGTGCAGGTGCGCCCTCGGCCGATGTGCACTTCCTCGTTGGCGGCACGCAGGCGAACTTCATCGTCATCGAGTCCGCCCTGCGCCCATGGCAAAGCGTCATCTGCGCCGATTCGGGGCACATCAACGTGCACGAGACCGGAGCGGTCGAGCATGCGGGCCACAAGTGCGAAACCGCACCTGCTCACGATGGCAAAATCAGCGCCGACCAGGTGCGCGCCATCGCCGCCAACTGGGCGGGAAGCATCATTCCCGAACATATCACGCAGCCAAAGATGGTCTATCTTTCCATGGCGACGGAGACGGGTTCCGTCTACACGCTCGCCGAGCTCGCCGCCATCCGTGCGGTATGCGACGAGTTCTCGCTCTACTTGTTCATCGACGGCGCGCGTCTGTCCTACGGTCTCGAGGCAATCGGCGGCGATGTTTCCCTCGAGGACATCGCTCGGCTCGCCGACGTGTTCTACTGTGGCGGCACGAAATGCGGCGCGCTGTTCGGCGAGGCCGTCGTCATCGTGAACGACGAGCTCAAGCCGCATTTCCGCGCGAACATGAAGCAGAACGGCGCCATGCTTGCGAAGGGGTGGCTGCTCGGCGCGCAGTTCGAGGCGCTCTTCACCGACGACCTCTACTTCAAGGTTGCCCGCCGCGCGAACGAGTACGCCGCGCGCGTGAAGGACGCTTGCGCGAAGGCGGGAATTCCCCTGTTCGCGCAAACGACGACCAATCAGATCTTCATCAACTTCACCGATGCTCAGTACGCGCAAATCTCTGAGCGGTTCGAGTTGGAATTCGAGCAGCGTACGGACGAGGAGCACGTCGCCATTCGCGTCTGCACGAGTTGGGCCACGCGCGAAGAGGAAATCGTTGCGCTCGAGAAGGCCATTGCGGCTTTGTAGTCGTCTCCTCGGAGGGTGCCGCTGCTCGCTAGGGAAAAGCTCGCGCCCTGAGCGAGCCGCAAGGAAAGAAAGGGACCTCATGGAAATTCTCGATACGCTGCTTCATCGCCGCAGCATCCGCAGCTTTACAGGAGGAGGCATTCCCCGCGAGACGGTCGAGGCGCTTCTCGTCGCGGGCATGTCCGGCCCTGCGGGGAAAGGGAAGAAGCCCTGGCGCTTCGTCGTCGTCGAGGATGCGGAGACAATTTCCCGCCTTGCCCAAGCTCGCGATCCCAAACAGAAGCTCTTCGACACGGCGAGCCTGGTCATTGCCGTGTTCGGGGACCCGTCCATCGCCGACACGTGGGTCGAGGACTGCTCGGTTGCCATGACCAACATGCACTTGGCGGCCGATGCGCTGGGCCTTGGCAGCTGCTGGGTGCAGGCCCGCATGCGCACCGCCGCTGACGGTACGCCCTCGAGCGACTATGTGTGCCGCGTGCTCGACGCACCGGAAGGGCTCTCCCTCGAGGCGATGCTCGTCGTGGGGAACATCTGCGAGCATCCGGCTCCCCATACGGCTGCCGATATCGATATGTCACTTGTGAGCTGGGAAAGCTTCTAGTGCAACGCCTTCGCGATTTCGTGCGGCGCGAGGTCGTCCTCGTTGTCGCTATCGTGCTCGCCGCCGCGTCGTGCATTGCCGTTCCGCCCGACGCGGCGTACTCTGCCTATATCGACTGGCACACGCTCGCGCTGCTCTTTTGCCTAATGGCTGTCGTTGCCGGGCTTCGCTCTCTCGGCGTCCTCGATTCGATGGGGAAGTGGCTCGTCTCGCGTGCAAAATCCCAGCGCGCGATTGCGTTCGCGCTTGTGGGAATCGTCTTCTTCGCAAGCATGGCGGTGACAAACGACGTGGCGCTCATCACGTTTGTCCCCCTCGCCCTCGTGACGCTTCGCGCGGCGGGCATGGAGGGTCACGCGCTCCTCGTGGCTGCGCTCATGACGGTGGCCGCGAACCTCGGCAGCATGCTTACACCTGTCGGGAATCCCCAAAACCTGTACCTGTTCACTGCTTCGGGGATGTCGGTTTCCCGCTTCCTGTCGCTCATGGCCCCCTACACGGGACTTTCCGCAGCCCTTTTGGGTGGGTGCATTCTCGTGCTGTTCAGGTCGAAGCCTTGTTGCGGGGAAGAGGCTGGCAAGAACAAGGGCTGCGTTCGGGGTGCTGCTGATGGGGAAGAAATCGTCTCGCGGTCGTGCTGGTCCGATGGCGCCGCGCATGAGTTCGCGAATGGGGTTCGCGAGGATGCCGCCCCTGCGCCCCTGTGGAGATGCAGCTGCGGGCGTCTTGCAATTTACCTGGTGCTGTTCTGCATCTGTCTGCTCGCAGTTGCGGGAATCGTCGACGTGCGCATAGTGCTTGCCGTCGTCATCGCGGCCGTCGCGCTTACTGATGCTGAGCAGCTTCGACGCGTCGATTTCGCGCTCCTGCTCACGTTCGTGGCGCTGTTCGTCTTTGTGGGGAACATGGTGCGCATTCCGCTTGTCCACGATGCGGTGGCGGGGCTCGTGGGACAAAATGCGGTCATCGCCGCAGTGGGCGCGAGCCAGGTGGTCAGCAATGTCCCCGCGGCCGTGCTGCTCTCCGGGTTCACGAGCCAATGGGACGCCCTCATCGTGGGCACGAACCTTGGCGGGCTTGGGACGCTCATCGCCTCGATGGCGAGCCTTATCACCTTCAAGGCGATCTCTATCGGCCGCGCGGGGGCGAAAATACGCTATCTCAAAGTATTTACGCTGGTCAACGTGGTGTTTCTGGTGGCTTTGCTCGGGCTTGCCCTGCTTTTTGGCCTATAGTCGCCCAGCAAACCAAGCGCCTGCCGTCGTGGGATAGGGCTTGCTGGCGTCAACCTCGCTACGACCTGCATTTCGGATAGGGTATGCTTTCGCAAAGACAAGAAAGGAGTGCTCGATGAAGCTATTGATTGCATCCGATATCCACGGCTCGGCCTACTGGTGCCGTGCGCTCATGGCGCAAGTCGAGGCCGAGTCGCCCGACACCATCGTTCTTCTGGGGGACCTTCTCTATCACGGTCCGCGAAACGACCTTCCGCGCGATTACGCGCCGAAGGAGGTGCTCGCGATGCTGAACACGCTGGCCGACCGCGTCGTTGCCGTGCGCGGCAATTGCGACAGCGAGGTCGACCAGATGGTGCTCGATTTTCCCTGCATGGCCGATTATGCGATCGTGATGGACGCAGTACCTGCGGAGGGCTCAGGCGGGCAGCCCGCCTCAAAGGCCGAGCCGCGCCTGCTGTTCTGCACGCATGGCCACCTGTTCGGGCCGCAGAATGTGCCGCCGATCGCGTGCGGCGCCGCTCTTTTGTACGGGCATACCCACGTGAAGGAGATTGCCTCTCGTGATGGCGTGCTCTTCGTGAACCCCGGTAGCGTCTCTCTTCCAAAAGACGGCTCGAACAGTTGCGCCGTCTATGAAAATGGTGCCTTTGAGCTGCGGGAACTTGTAGGGGAATAACTACGGGCGCGTCGCGCCGCCGCCAAGCCCTTTCTTTCCCGATCGGGCCCGCGCCCGCGCGCGGCGCAGCCCTTGTCTTCTCGTTGGCGCCGCCGCCAAGCCAGCGCCGCCCTTATTTTGCGATCAGCGTGCCAAGGCGCATGCAGTCCGCAGAGGCGTCGTCGTCGGGATAGTCCTTCGCTATGACGGAGTCGACCACATCGACGCCCGCCTCCTCCGCGCGCTTCTCCCAGAGCTCCATCCATTCGCCGTCGTTCCAATCGTAGGACCCGAACAGCGCCACCTTGCGTCCGGGAAGATGCGGCTCCACCTCATCGTACATGGGCAAAAACTCCATCTCCTCGAGCTCCTCGTCGCCCATTGCGGGACAACCGAACGCGAAGGCATCGTAGCCGTCGAGCTTGCTCGAATCGAAATCCGCGGCTTGGACGAGATCGGCTTCGCCGCCGGCGGTACGCACGCCTTGCGCAATCAGATCGGCCATGGCCTCGGTGTTTCCCGTGCCGCTCCAATAAACGATAGCGACTTTATTCATGATAGGTTCTCCTTGCATATCGGCTGCCATTCGGTTCCGAGCGCTTTTATTCAGCGCCGGGCGATGTGCACGCAGGCTCCCCTCCCGCGTGCACATCGCCCGGCGCGCTCTTAGCTGGCCTGGGAATATGCCTCGTCAGCAGGGAAGGCGTCGTCGAGAATGGCAAGGCATTCAAGTGACACTCCCTCGTCGAAGAGCTCTTCGTAGGCGCGCGTGCATTCCTTGTATTTGCAGAAGCACTCCTTCGCATCCTGCTCGCATGAGTACACCTTCCAGCATCCGCTGCACAGGTAGTTCTCGCCCTTGTTCTCGATGAACCCCATGACGTCCTCAAACGGGTATCCCAGAAAGAGGCCGATCTCGTGAGGGAACGCGCAAGACCCTGAAAGCGTGCTTTGCAGGTCGGTCCCGCAGATGCGCTTGTGCAGAAGCTCGATGCAGGCCGCGAGGGAGCCGGTGTCGTATCCCCCCTGTGCGAGGAAGCTTGCAACCTCAGGTTGCGAAAGGTCGCGTCGAAGCAGGTCGGGGCGGTAGACATAGAGAAGCACCCCGGATTTCCTGCGTGCCAAAAGCTCGATGCGAACGCCGCAATCGTAGAGTTTGTCGCGCGTTGCGCGCAGTGCGTAAGCCAGGTTGCGCTCATGGGTCCTCGCAGAGACTATTCCCGACTTGCTTTTGCCAAGCCCAGAGACCGACTCATCGCGGCAGACGAACAGGCTTCCCGGCTTGATGCCAGCCAGTGTCGGCGTGCAGTGGTGTACCAGTTTTCGCTCGAACAATTTCACGTATTCGCGTTTGTCCACGGGAACGCTCCTTTTGCGCGGCTTTCTCGGAGATAGTTAACTCTGGAAAACTTATAGTTCAGAGGTGGCCACGAGTCAAGCGTTTGGATGAAAAAGTTTGCCAGTGGTTACAATATTGCAAAAACACGATCTCCCGATTCGCGCTATCATGGACGAATTCACACGTAAGGAGATTGCTATGGCTTTCAAGGAAATCGCACCTGAGGATCTGATGCTCAACCCGTTCGCGAAAATCGGGAAGGAGTGGATGCTCATCACCGCCGGCGCCGATGCCGAGCATTGCAACACCATGACCGCGAGCTGGGGCGCCATGGGCGTTATGTGGGGCAAGAACGTGGTGAGCGTTTACATCCGCCCGCAACGCTACACCAAGGAGTTTATCGATGCGAATGAGCACTTCACCTGCGCCTTTTTCGGCGAAGGGAATCAACGTGAGGCACTGAGCCTTTTGGGCAAGGTTTCCGGGCGCGACGTTCCCGACAAGATTTCCCAGGCGGGGCTTACACCTGTTGAGGTCGGCGGGTCGGTTGCCTTCGAGGAGGCCGAGCTTGTGTTCGTATGCCGCAAGCTGTACGCGCGCGAGCTTCCGCCGGAGGACTTCATCGACACTTCCTGCGATGCGCGCTGGTATCCCAACCACGACTATCACACCATGTATATGGCCGAGATTGAAAAGGTTCTCGTAAAGGAATAGCTTCGCACTTCGAGAAGCAAGGATGCCCGCACAAGAACCAGGCGGGACGAGGGAAAGCCCGTGCGAGGTCAAGGCCCGCGCGGGCTTTCTGCTACAACGAAAAGAGTGCGGCGGCGTTGCCTTTGGCTGCCCGGGCCTTGTACTCGCTTACGATGGCGAGTCGACTGACGGTCGAGGTGGCCAGGGGATGGGGAAGTTCCTCGGGCGGAAACCAGCCGACCTCGGTGCTCTCGTCATCCCCCACGAAAGGTGCAGCATCGTCGTCGGTGGGCGAGCAGATGAAAAGGATGTCCAGATATCGGCACTGGTCGCCGTTCGTGTACTTCACCAGGTAGTTTGACGATTTTACGCTCGCGATTGCCTGCGGTGCAACGTGCACGCCCGTTTCCTCGAGTACCTCGCGCACGCATGTGCGGCCAGGCTCCTCCCCAGGCTCCACAATGCCGTACACAAGCGCCCACTCGCCCGTGTCGCTGCGTCGCCCGAGTAGGATGCGCCCGCTCGCATCCTCGACATAGGCCGTGATTCCCGTAAGCCAAAGCGGGTCGTGGCCGATCTTCTCGCGCAGCGAAAGGATGAAGTTCGGGGTCGTCATCGCGGCCTCCTACTTCAGAAGCGGCGTCAGCTCGCCAAGGGCGAACACGTCGAGCTTCCGCGTAGCGCGCGAAATACTCGTGTAGAGGCGGTTTTTCGCGATGCGATCATCGGCGGGGAAGAGTCCTGCGCTTGCGTTCGGAATGATGACGTGGTCGAACTCAAGTCCCTTCGCAAGCGGCAGCGTGAGCAGCACGCATCCCGACCGAGGCAACGCTCCCGTCGCATCAACCAGCTGGGGGGCGTCGTTTCCCAAAGCCGCGACAAGCTTCGTCGCCTCGTGCTTCCACGGCACGATGACGGCGGTGAGCCCCTCGTCGCTCGAGCCCGCCTCGCGCACGGCCTCGCGAACGGCCTCCGTCCACGCGTCCTTGTCGTCGAAAACCTCGACGCGGGGCGCCGAGCTCTCGCGTTGCACGGACGACACCTCCATGCGCTCGCTTTCGGGCAGAAGGCGAGCGAACAGGTCGGTGATGCTGGGGGTGGAGCGGTAGCTCGTCATGAGATGACACTCGCTCACCTCGCCGCGCAAGCGCTCAAACGTGCTTTTGACCTGCGCGAACGTGAGTCCACCCTCGCGAATCGCCTGGTTCTCGTCGCCGAGCAGCATGAAGTGGGCGCGGGGGAAGAACCGGGCGAGAACCGCGAGCTGGGGAATCGTGTAGTCCTGCACCTCATCGATCATGACGTAGCGCGCGTCGGGGTTCGAGAGCCCCGTGCACGCGATCTTCAGGTAGAGCCACGCCGCGGGCGGTAGGCTTTCCGCACCGATCAGGCGGCGGCCCAGGTTGTCCACGTGGAGCCACTCGTCGCGCGCGATCATGCCGTACGCGATGTCGAAACGCCCGCGGATCAGCTTGAGCGCGGCCTTGCGCACCTCTTTGTCGTCGTCGATGTTCACCGGCTCGCCGAACGCCGCGAGCTGCTCGTCGTGGGTGAGGGATACCATCTCGTCAAAGGCCTCGTCGCTTGTCGCCATCGAGGCAAGCCTGGAGTCGAGACGCCGCGTGAGCTCCTCGCGCATCAGGTTCGACAGGCGCGCGCCGGGCTTGATGCGCGGCCACTTCGCGCGCACCTGATGCACCTGTGCCTGCGTAATCAGCTTCACGTGCCCCACGCGGATGTCGCAGAAGTCGCCCGGCTCGTATTCGAACCTGCCGCTTTCAAGTGCCTCGTCGATGCGCCAAAGGGTCGCCTCGTCGACAGTGCCCTTCCCGAAGCCCTGCCCTTGCGGCAAGAGCGTGCGCGCGAACTCCGCGAGGGTGAGGGTCTCCGGGTTGCGCTCGCCCATGTCGGGCAGCACGTTCGCGATGTAGTGGCGAAACACCGGGTTCGGCGTGATGAGGAACACGTCCTCGGGGCGGAGGTTCTCGCGGTGCTGGTAGAACAGGTATGCGATGCGCTGGAGCAGCACTGACGTCTTGCCCGAGCCCGCGATGCCGGCGACGAGCAGCACGGGGCAGTCTTCATGGCGGATGACGGCGTTCTGTTCCTTTTGGATGGTCGCGGTGATCGCCTGCATCTGAGAGGTTCGCTGCTTGGACAGCGACGCGAGAAGCAGCGAATCCTGGATAGCGATGTTGGTGTCGAAATAGGCGCGCAGCTCGTCGCGCACGATGTCGAACTGACGGCGCAGCGTGAGGTCTACGGCGATCGTGCGGCCGTTCGCGCGGTAGTGCGTGGGCCCCATGTCCTGATTGTAGTACACCTCGGCAACGGGAGAGCGCCAATCGACCACGAGGCGCCGACAGCTGTCGTCAGATACGCCCGCAGCTCCGATGTAGAGCTCCTTCGGTGCGGCGCCGCGTTTGAAGTCGAGGACGATCTTCGCGAAGTACGGCTGGCTTAAGAGCAGGCCGATGTTGGAGAGCTTCTCGGCGGCGGCGTCTTGCGTCTGGTTGTATGAGTCGATGACGCTGTTCACGGTTGCAAAGTCGGCGTAGGTCTCGAACGCCTCGGTGTCGCTGCCGTAGTTCTGCTTGATTTCCTCCACCATCTGCTGTTTTGTGGCCGCCGCCGCGTCCTCGTTCTTGCGCATCTTGACCGCAAGCGCGCCCGCCATCGACTGGAGTGTAGCGTAGGTGTCGCTTAAGTGCTGCTGCTCCTGGGCAAACACGGGGTCGTTCTCGCTGCCCTCGCCGTTGGCGACGTCGGGGGCAGCGAGATTCCCGTCGCTGGTTTTCGATTCGGATGCGGTGTCGTGTGCGCGTTCGTCTGACATGGACGGCTCTCCTTGGCTGAAATATCGGACGAACCATTGTAGACCATTAGGCGCGCAGCGTCACTCCCTCGGGGAGATCGGCGGGGTCGAAGTCGAAGTCGTCTTCGGCGTCCTCGTCGGCGACAGCTGTCGGCACAACTTCAGGCTCAGGGGCCTTCTTCTCGCCAAAAGCGGCGTCGAAGGCGTCGAAGCTCGCGCGCGGCACGGCGAACGCGATGTGCGCGATGGCCCCGGGATGGGCCTCGATCCATGCCTTGAACAGTGAAATCGGCAGCTCGGGGGCGAAGCCTTGCGGGCCGCAGCCGAAGGCGCCCACCACGAGGGTCTCGGCTCCGTTGGCCGCTGCGATGCGCAGGAGCGCCTCGATGCGGTCGGCCAACGTGTGCTCGCATTCGCGCTCCGAGCGGTGGTTCTCGATCGCGCGGGCGCGTACGGGCTCGGGGATGGCGAGCACGTCGGCACGGCGGATGGTGCCATCGCGCACGAACGCCACGTCGGGCAGGTAGAGCGCGCGGTCGGTGAACAGCATGCCGCAGGAATACCCGCGGTTCTTGTCGTGATAGAGCTCTTTGCAGCTGCGCAGCGCGGGGTAGAGGTTGCTTTCGGCGCACAGAATTTGTTCGGGGCCGAAGCTTCCGTCCTCGTAGGCGCCGCCGGGGCGCGTGAACGAGCACGGGTCGACCACGACCACCTTGCCCTGTGCGGAGAAGACCGCCTTCGGCGCAAAGTCCGTGGTTACCGAGGTCGCGGTTTCTCCATCTCCCTCGGCCACGGGAAGCTCGCGCCCCTCGCCGTTCTCGTACACCCGGGCCGCCTCGACGGTCGCTTTCGTCTCGCTTGCGAACGCCCCGCGCATCAGCGCAAGGTTCTTCGCTGCGGCTTCGCGCCGCTCATCACGTGTAGGCATGCTGCGTCCTTCCCTGAAGATAATGCGAACATCGTTTATGGTAGCAGTCTTGCGCGCTGGGGTACGTATCCATTTCGTAACGATGCGCCTTCGCACGCTCGCATGACCTCGATGCCATGCGAGCGTGCGAACTCGACGAGCTCGGCGTTGCGGGCGTTTATGGTGCCGAAGGCGGCGGGGCACACGATAAGGCGCGCGCAGTGGACGAGGAGCTCTTTGGCGCGGGCTATGGTTTTATCCCCGATCGGCTCGAAGGCGCGCTCGGCCACGCATTCCGCCGCCAGGTCGCGCGCGAGCTCGCAGTCGATGTCCCCTTCGTGCAGAACGCCCGCGTAGAACGCCTTGCCCTGCCGGATGAGCTGGCGAAACACAGCCGACCCCGTACCTGCGCCGGCGATGACGAACGTGTGCGCATCGCCGTGCGGGCGCCCAATTTCCACGCTGCCGAAGCGCTCGTTGAAGGTGCCATGTTGAAGGTCGTAGAGCTCGCCGATCGTCTCGCGCGTGAATATGTCCTCAGGTGCGCCGGCGCGGAAGACCCGGCCGTCCTTCACGCAAATCACCTTGTCGGCGCTTTTCTGCGCGAGCTCGAGTTCGTGGATTGACATGATGACAGCCACATTCCGCGATTTCGCAAGGTGGCGAAGTATTCGCAGCAGGTCGATCTGGTAGCGGATATCGAGATACGACGTGGGCTCGTCGAGCACGAGCACACGCGGATCCTGCGCGATGGCACGTGCGAGCATGACGCGCTGGCGTTGCCCGTCGCTTATCTGCATAAAGTCGCGCTCGGCGAGCTCTTCCACATGCGCGGTTTTCATGGCCTCGTCGACCCGACTATGGTCGTCGGGCGAGAGTGTGCCCATTCGCCCGGTGTGGGGATGCCTTCCCGCCTCTACGACATCGCGGCAGGTGAGGAGCTCGGTCTGGGGGCGATCTGTCAGCATAACGGCAAGGTTCCTTGCGAACTCCGCCGTCTTCCATCGGGAAATCTCCCGCCCGTCGAGCTCGACCGCGCCGGCAAGCGGTGCCAGATGGCGTGTGATGGTTTTCAAGATGGTCGACTTGCCCGAGCCGTTCGGCCCGATGAGCGCCACGACGTCGCCCGCGCGAAGCTCCAGATCGACGCCTTCGACTACGACCTTCTTGTCGTAGCCCGCCGACAGGTCGCTTATGCGGAAAAGCGGCGCTCCGTCAGCCTGCGTTTCGACCGGGGTTTCGAGGTTCGACTCCGCTCGGAGGGGGCGTTCCACGCGCAGTTCCGCACGAGCCGAAAGTGCCTTCTGGCGCTTTCGTGCGAGCTCAGGACTGTCTAAGCATGGAATGTCCCCTCCGAGCGTTTTTGGCCGCGGCACGAATTCCCCCATCTACCTCACCCGCTTCTTCAACATGAGCGCGATAACCACCGGTGCGCCGAAGATGGCGGTGACGGCGCTGATGGAAAGCTCGACGGGAGAGAACAGCGTGCGCGCGATCAAATCGCAGCCCGCGCAGAAGATGGCGCCTCCCAAGAAGCACGCAGGAATCACGCGGATGGGCTTCGACGACTTCAGCGCCGACTTCACGAGATGCGGAACCGCGATGCCTACGAACGACACCGGGCCAGCGAACGCGGTCACGCAGGCGGAGAGCATGCTCGCTAGAAGGACGAGCACCACGCGGAAGCGTGCGACGTTCACGCCGACGCTTTTCGCGTAGGCTTCTCCCAGCTGGAAGGCGGAAAGGGGCTTCGATATCGCGAATACGCATGCGCTCACGGTGATCACCACGACCGCGATGACCGCGACGTCGTCCCAGCTCGAACCCGAGAAGCTACCCAAAGACCAGTTGTGCAGGTTCACGATGGACTGGTCGTCGGCGAAGGCGATGAGGAAGTTCGTCGCTGCCGAGCAGATGTATCCCACCATGACGCCCGCCACGATGAGCATGGCCATGGAACTTATGCGCCGTGCGATGAGGAGCACGAAGCCGATGGTGATAAGCGAGCCCAGAAACGCTGCGGCCACCATGGCCGGCGAGGACATGGCCTGGTTCGCGCCCAGAAGTACGATCATCGTAAGCGCGACGACGAACTTTGCGCCCGAGGAGACGCCCAAGATGAACGGGTCGGCGATGGGGTTGTTGAAAAACGTCTGCAGCAGGAACCCGGAGAGCGAAAGTGCCCCGCCGAGAAGCACGGCTGAAAGCACGCGCGGCAGGCGAATCTCCCAGATGACCTGGCTTTTCATGGAATTGGCCGCGCCGCCCGAAAGGATGCCGGGGATGTGGTCTGCGGGCACGAGCACGCTCCCGATGCACAGGTTGGCCCCGACGAGCACGACGAGGGCAACAGCGAGCAGCGCCGTCACGACGCGACACCGCGCGGTGCGCCCCGATTCGTCGTATGCCATGGAAAGCCGGCTTCTCATGGCGCTAGCCGAGCTTCCTCAGATAATGGAAGTCGCTCGCGTCATCGCCGGTGAACGCCCCGTGCAGCTCGTCGATAATGTCGGCGGTAGAAGTCATCTGCTGGTACATGTCGGCGCTTGTGACCCAGACGTTGCCGTTCTTCACGGCTTTGAACTGCGACAATAGCGCGTTTTTGCCTACGAAGTCGTTCAAGGTGGCAACCGATTCGTCGATGGTGCCGTTGTAGACGATGATGTCGGCATCCTTCGCCGTCGCGTAGAAGCGCTCCATTTCGAGCGTTACTGACGAACCTGACGTCGACGCCGTCTGCGCGTCATCGAGCGCATAGCTGCCGCCCGCAAGCTCGATCATCTGCGCCACGTAGTCGCCCGCCCGCCGCGTGACGGCGGCCCCGTTCGAGTTAATGTAGAAATACGCCACGGTTTTACCTGACGACGCGAGCCCTGACGTTTGCTCGACGCGGGCCTTCTGCTCGTTGAACAGGTGCGCGGCCTCGTCTTCCTTGTCGAATAGGACGCCGAAAAGCTTAATCCACTCGACGCGCCCGAGTGCTTCGGGCTCGCTCGACGACTGTTCGGTGAGCACGACGAGCCCGAGCTTCTGCAGCTTTTCCTTCACATCGGGCGTGTGGTTGATCATGGCGTTCTCGATGGCGAGCGTGCAGCCCGAGGCCGATATTCGCTCGTAGTCGGGCGCGCTGTACTTGCCGCCGTAGGCGATCGCCCCACTTTCGAGCGCGCTTTTGAAGCCCGCGACCGAGCAATCGTCGGCCTTCGTGCTCGACATGAGGATATTGTCGTTCGCATCGAGTGCGTCGACCAGGCACATCGTCGCCGACGACACGAGGTACACCTTGTCGGCGGGGCGCCTTATGACCGCGATGTCGGAGCTCAACCCATCAGGTACCTTCGCATCTTGCGGCACCACGAGGAAGCGCTCCCCGTTCGAAACGCAGATAAGCCGCAGGCCGCCTTCGAACTCGTCGACAGTGAAGTGCTCGGCGTATTCAAGCTGAAGCGCCCCCGTCGGCTCCCAGCCGCAGCCCAAATCGGCGTTGTGGAAGTCGGCCGCGGCGCTTGGAGCCGTTCCCGCAGGGGAGCCGCCGCTTGCATCGTCGCCCGATTTCTCCTTCATGGTGGATGAGTCGAAGTAGAGCGTGTAGTCGATGGTGTGCGGCGTCGACATGGCGACGGTCTCGGCCGACACGGCGATGTCCTCGTCGAGCGTGACGGGTATCTCGAACGTGGAGTTGCCGCCGTCGTTTACGGGCGTGTAGTCCACGCCGTCGGCGGTCATCTTGTCGTAGTTCGAACTCGACCAGGTGATGGTCGCGGTGTAGGTGTCGCCATCCTTCACAATTGTGGTGGGTGAGGCGATGCTTGCGCGCCCTGACCCGCCGGAAAGCGAGACGCTCACAGTGTATTCCTGAGAGCCCGCCGTGCCACCGGTCGCGTTCGGGCTCGCACTGCACCCCGCGAAGGGAAGCGCGAGCAGGGCGACGAGAACGCAGGCGATCGCGCGCGCCGTGATGCTGCGGCGCTTCCTGCTTTCCCCCTTGGGAAGAATCGACCGCATGGCGTTACTTCAGCGCGTCGGCGCGCAGATCGACGCCGGCGGATTCGAACACGAGCGTGCGGTCGTACCACTTCTCCTTTTTAATGCTCCACGCGGCGCAGGCGGTGTCCTCGTCGAGTGCTTCAACGGGCACGTCGTAGGTGTACTTGCCTTCCGCGTTTTCCACATAGGGGATGAAGTCGGCCTCGCTCGCGGCGGCAGCCTCGTCGCCCGTGCCCATGAAGAGCTTGCCGTAGCCCGTGCCGGAAAGCGTCATCACGCAGTGCATGGAGCCGTTTTCCACGATGAGCTGGGCGTCCACAATCTTGAACATGTTCGAGCTGGAATCTACGGTGATCGGATAGGTGCCGTCGGCCACCTTGTCGGCGGTGATGGGGGCAGCGCTTGCGCTCTCGGGCGCATCGGCCGCCTGTTCGGTCTTTTCCTGGGAATCGGCATCGCTTGCCTTTGTGCTGTCGCTTGAATTTCCGGCGCAGCCGGCGAGCGAGAACGCGCAAAGCGCCGCCGACAGGGCGAAGGCGAGGGTTTTCTTCAACATGGAGGGGGTCCTTTCAATCGGTTCGACCGCCCGCGCCGTGCGGTGGGCGGGCGGGATGCGAATGCAACGGGCATGCGCCGTCGGTCGGGGAAGGCGCATGCCCGTTGCACGGGGACGCGACCGGCGCCCCCGTGCGCGGCGAGTTTACAGCTTGGCGATGGCGTCGTCCACGTGCGAGACGTAGATGTCGTCGACCGCGACGTTCTGTCCCAGACCCTGGAGCAGGCACGTCACTTCGAAGCCGGCGGCCACGAACTTCGCAGCCCAGCTGTCGGGGTCGGTCTCGTCTGCCATGTCGTTGTTCGCGTGGTCGCCCGCGACCACCATGAACGGCGCGAGCACGGCCTTCTTGTAGCCTGCGGCGCTCGCGGCGGCGATAACATCCTCGCAGGTCGGTTCAGCCTCGACGGTGCCGACGAAGAACTGCGTCAAGCCCTCGTTCTTGAACACTTCCTGCATCTTGGCATAGTCGGCGTTGGAATCGGCTTCGGTGCCGTGGCCCATGAGGCACAGCGCCGTCTTGCCGTCGTCGAAGGACGCCATGTTTTCCTTAATGGCTGCGGCCACCTTCTTGTAGTCGTCGTCGGAGTTGAGCAGCGGGTCGCCGAGCGAGATCTTGTCGAACTTGTCGGCGTACTTGTCGAGCTCGTCTTTCACGTCGGTGTATTCCAGGCCAGCCATGAGATGTGTCGGCTGCACGACGATTTCCTTCACGCCGTCTTCCACGCAGCGGTCGAGCGCCTCGGTCATGTTGTCGATCGTGATGCCGTCGCGCTTCTTCAGCTTGTCGATGATGATCTGCGCGGTGAAGGCGCGGCGGATGTCGTAGTCCTGCCAGTACTTCTCGCGGATAGCGTCTTCGATGGCGCCGATGGTGATGTGGCGCGAGTCGTTGTAGCTCGTGCCGAAGCTCGTGACGAGGATGACCGGCTTCACGGCCTTCTCCTTTTCGCTCGATTTCTCGGAACTCGCGGAGGTGCTGGAGCAGCCCGCGAGCGCGACTCCGGCGAGCGCGACGGCTCCGGTTGCTGCGGCGCCCATGAAGCCGCGGCGTGACATCTGGTCGGACATGGTTTTCCCTTTCCTCGGTTTGCCGGTCCCCCGGCGACGGTTGCTTATCGGCACAAGCGAAAGAAAAGCGCGCTCGTCCGCAAAGGGATAGCGCGCCTGTTTCTTGCCGGCTGCGGCCGGCTCATTCGAAAGGGAAGCGCACTCCTCGGGGTTCACAAGGAGCTAACGCCACGGCGATGCCGTGAGGAAAAGGCGAAGCAGTCTGGCTTGGGGCGCGAGGCGGTTCGCCCGCGCGTCCTACACAGTAATGTCCCTTGCCCAGGATTCCCACCTGGTTCCCTCCGCAAGCCAGCGCGGGCTGTGCGGGCGCCGCGCCGGTCGTTTCCTTTTATTCGATTGTCATATGCTCGTTGCCGAAACTGTTACTATGATAGTGGGCGCTTGTGGGCGTGTCAAAGCCAGGGCGGGCGGCATTGCGCCTCCTGCCTACGTATTTGCGCCGATTGCCGCTGCGGGCGCCGTGTTTTGCCCGCTGCGCGAAGGGCGGCGTAAACGGTTGCGATGAGAAACGGGAAGGGAAGGCTCGGATGATTCATATCGTTGGCGCAGGTTCGGGCGCCGCCGACCTTATCACGCTGCGCGGGGCGCGTCTTCTGCGCGCGGCCGACGTGGTCGTTTGGGCGGGGAGCCTTGTGAACCCCGAGCTGCTCGCCGAGTGTAAGGAATCCTGCGTCGTCTACGACAGCGCGCACATGACCTTGGAGGAAGTGCTCGACGTGATGTGCGCGGCGGATGCGCGGGGCGAGGAAGTGGTGCGCCTGCACACGGGCGACCCGTGCCTGTACGGCGCCATCCAGGAGCAGATGGACGCGCTCGACGCGCGCGGTGTGGACTACGAGGTGGTGCCCGGCGTGTCGAGCTTTTGCGGTGCCGCGGCGGCGCTTCGCCAGGAATACACGCTGCCGGGAATCAGCCAGTCGGTCGTGATCACGCGGCTTTCCGGGCGCACTCCCATGCCCGCGGGCGAGGGCATGCGCATCATGGCGGAAAGCGGCTCGACTATGGTCATCTTCCTGAGCTCGGGTATGCTCGCCGAGCTTTCCACCGAGCTTTTGGCCGCGGGCCGCAGCTCCGACGAGCCGGCGGCGCTCGTGTACAAGGCGACCTGGCCTGAGGAGCGCGTGGTGCGCTGCACAGTGGGCACGCTCGCCGATGCGGGCGCGCGGGAGGGCATTGACCGCACGGCGCTCGTGGTGGTGGGCCGCGTGCTCGGAGCTCGCGGCGGGCTTGCTCACGACGGCGCGCAAGCGGAGTCGTACGAGCGCAGCAAGCTTTACGACCCTTCGTTTGCCACGGGGTATCGGAAGGCGAGCAGCTAGCGTGGCCTTCGAGCACTACATATATACCGGGACGACCCGCCTGCGCTGCGGCTACACCACGGGGAGCTGCGCCGCGCTCGCGGCGAAGGCGGCCTGCGAGATGCTCTTGTCACGAAAGCCCGTCGGCCGCGTGTCGATTGTCACCCCCGGCGGGCTGCCCGTCGAGGCGGACGTGGTCGACGCATGCATCGGCGAGGGGTGCGCCCAGTGCGCCGTGCGAAAGGACGCAGGCGACGATGCCGATGTGACCGACGGCGTGCTCGTGTACGCGCGCGTGGAACATGCGGGGTCGGGCACGGGCGCTGCGGGCAGCAAGGGCGCGCCCGCGCGCGAATCGGAAGTTTCCGTCGATGGCGGCGTGGGCGTGGGGCGCGTGACGTTGCCCGGGCTCGAGCAGCCGGTGGGGGCGGCCGCCATCAACGCGACGCCGCGCGCGATGATCACTTCGGCGGTGCGCGAGGTGTGCGCCGCGCACGGCTTTTCTGGAAATATTGCTGTGACGATTTCGGTACCCGAGGGTGTTGCCCTTGCCGAAAAGACCTTCAACCCGCACCTGGGGATAGAGGACGGCATCTCCATCCTGGGCACGACGGGCATCGTCGAGCCGCGCAGCCTCGCTGCCTTGCGCGACAGCATCGAGCTCGAGATCCGGCAGCATGCGGCTATGGGGTGGCGCGGAGTCGTGCTCACGCCCGGCAACTACGGCGAGCAGTTCATCTCGGGGCATTTCCACCTAAACGGTGCGCCGGTGGTCGTCATCTCCAACTTCGTGGGCGATGCGATTGATTGCTGCGTTCGCGAGGGATTTACCAATGTCCTTCTTGTGGGACACATCGGCAAGCTGGTGAAGGTCGCGGGCGGCATCATGGACACCCATTCGCGTACCGCCGACTGCCGCGCGGAGATTCTGGCCGCCCACGCGGCCTTGGCCGGCGCGGGCGCGAAGACCGTGCGCGAGATCATGTCGTCGGTCACGACCACGGCGGCGCTCGAGGTAATCGAGGCCGCCGGCGTGGGGGACGCTGTGCACGCCTCGCTCGCTGCGGCAATCGAGGACAGGTTGCGCTGCCGCGCGGCGGGCGCATGCGACATCGCCGCGGTCGTGTTCGACGCCGAGCGCCGCGAGCTTTTCCGCACGTCGGGCGCCGATGCAGTTATCGGGGAATTGGGGGCGACGTATGAGTAAAGGCGTGCTGTACGGGGTGGGCACGGGGCCTGGCGACCCCGAGCTGCTCACGATCAAGGCCGTCCGCACAATCGAATCGTGTCCGGTCATCGCCGCACCGCAGACGGCGGACGGGGTCATGGTCGCGCTCGACCTCACGCCCGAGATGTCGTCGCCTCTGCACATCGTGCCCGGCGGCTACGACGACGTGCGCCGCGCAATCGGCTGGCCGGGGACGAAGGTGGTCATGAAGGCGCGCCGCTCGCTTGCGGACACGAAGCGCATCTTTCGCAAGGAGGGCGCCTTCGACGGTGCCGAGCTCGTAGAGGACTGTGGGCTTCCGGGCGAGCGCGTGTACCGTTCGCTCGACGATGTGCCCGATCGGGGCAGCTACTTCTCGACGATGGTGGTGCGCTAGATGAGGGTTTCCTGCATAGCGTTCACTGAGAGGGGGTATGCGTTGGCGGAGCGCACCGCACGCGCGCTTTCCGATTGCGCGCAGTCAGGTGAAGATGACCCTGGCCGGGACGTTTCCGTTTCGCGCGGGTTCGGCGAGGGGAAGGCCGACCTGCGCGCATGGACGGCGCTCGCGTGGGAAGCGTCGGACGCGCTTCTGTTCGTGGGCGCGGCGGGCATCGCCGTGCGGGCGATTGCGCCGCATGTCGCCTCGAAGGCAAACGATCCCGCGGTTGTGGCGATCGACGAGGCGGGGCGCTTTGCCGTCCCGCTTTTGTCGGGGCATTTGGGCGGTGCGAACGAGCTTGCGCAAACTGTGGCACGCGCGGCAGGGGCCATCCCCGTCATCACCACGGCGACCGACGTCCGCGGCGTGTGGGCGGTGGATACGTGGGCGCGCTGTGCGGGGCTCGCCGTTTCGAATCCCGAGGCCATCAAGCGAGTGTCGGCGCGGCTGCTTTCGGGCGGGCGCGTGGCGTTCTATTCCGACATGCCGATTTCGGGACAGCCGCCTGAGGGGGTTGACATTGCGTCCGACCGCGCTCGGGCCGATATCGTCGTGTCGCCGTTCGCTGGCGCGAATGCAGGTGCGTCCGTTCGCGCGGCGGAGACAACGGGCGAGGTCGTGCCCGCCGGTGAGACGGGGAAGCCGGCGGGCGTGCGGGCGCAGGCGCCTGCGCCCGAGCCGCTTCGCCTTGTCGTGCCCTGCATCGTTGCGGGCATAGGGTGCCGTCGCGGTGCGTGCGCCGAAGCGATCGAGGAGGCGTTTCTTCTTGCGTGCGGGCAGGCGGGTATCTCGCCTTCGGCCGTGCGCGAGGCGGCGACGATCGACGTGAAGGCGCACGAGGAGGGTCTGCTCGCCTTCTGCCGCGCGCGCAATATCCCGCTTGTGACGTATTCCGCAGAGGAGTTGTCGCAGGTCGAAGGCAGCGTTTCGCCATCTGATTTCGTGCGCGCGACGGTGGGGGTCGACAATGTGTGCGAGCGCGCGGCGCTCGCGGACGGGGGCAAACTTATCTTCCCGAAGCTCGCTCACGGCGGCGTGACCGTCGCGTTTTCCAAGGTAACTATCGAACTTTCGTTTAAGGAGCGGTGATGGGAAAGCTCTTCGTGGTGGGGATCGGCCCGGGCGGCCCCGACGGCATGACGATTGCGGCCCGGCGCGCGCTCGAGGCGGTCGACATCGTCGTGGGGTACACGAAATACGTGGAGCTCGCGCTCGCCGCCGTGCCTGACGCGGCGCATCTCGCGACGCCGATGATGCACGAGGTCGAACGGTGCCGCCTGGCGCTTTCGCGCGCGCAGAGCGGAGAAGCCGTGGCGCTCGTGTGCAGCGGTGACGCGGGCGTGTACGGCATGGCGAGCCCCGTGCTGGAGCTTGCGGAGGACTACCCCGATGTAGACGTGGAAGTTATCGCCGGGGCCACCGCGGCTCAGAGCGGGTCGGCGGTGCTCGGCGCCCCGCTTGCCCACGACTTCGCGGTCGTGTCGCTCTCCGACCTGCTCACGCCGTGGGAGGTCATCGAGCGCAGGCTCGCCGCCGTGGCGAGCGCCGACTTCTGCATCTGTTTGTACAACCCGCGCAGCAGAAAGCGCGCCGACAGGCTCTCGCGCGCGGCGAAGATTATGCTCGAATGGAAGGCCCCCGACACGCTCTGCGGCTGGGTACGCAACATCGGGCGCGAGGGGCAGCAGTCGGGCATGTGCAGGCTCTCCGAGCTGGGGGAGTTCGACGCCGACATGTTCACCACCGTGTTCGTCGGCAACGCGGACACGAAGCGCGTAGGCGGCCGTATGGTCACGCCGCGCGGGTATCGGGAGATTCCATGCGAAAGGTAACGATCATCGGGGCGGGGCCCGGAAACCCCGACTTGCTCTCGCGCGCGGTGCTCGACGCGATCGACATCGCCGACGTGGTCATCGGCGCTCATCGCGCGCTTGCCGGCATCGACGTGCCGCCCGACGTGGTGAGATGCGAGCTCGTGAATACGGCGGACATCGTCGCCGCGCTCACCGATGCGGCGTCGTGGCAGCGCGCCGTGGTCGTGATGACGGGCGATGTGGGGCTGTTCAGCGGCGCGCGCCGCCTGGTGGAGGCGCTCTCCGGCGACGCGCAGGTGGACGTGCGCGTCATTCCCGGCATAAGCTCAGCGTCGTATCTCGCCGCGCGCCTCGCGCGTCCCTGGCAGGATTGGCGCTTCGCGAGCGCTCACGGCGTGGCGTGCGACATCGTGGCCGAGGCCGAGCGCGCAGGTGAGCTCTTCCTCGCCACGTCGGGCGGGGAAGACCCCTCGCGGCTTTCGGGCGAGCTTGTGCAGGCGGGCTTCGGGGACGCGCGCGTGACGGTGGCCGAGCGCCTGTCGTACCCCGACGAGCGCATCACCTGCGCGACCGCAAGTGAAATCGCAGGTCAGACGTTCGACGACTTGAACGTGATGCTTATCGAGTTCGCAGGCGGCGCCGGGTCGCCCGCGGGCTCTAGCGCAGCCTCCGAGGCGCCGGCCGGCGCGTCTGCGCCCGCGGCGGACTCTGCGGGCGCATCCCGCGCCGCGAGCTCCCGCTGGCCGTACGCTTCCTCGGGCATTCCCGACGAGCTCTTCATCCGCGGCGACGTTCCCATGACCAAGCAGGAGGTGCGCGCCGTCGCGCTCGCGAAGCTGCGCCTTACCGCGACCGACACCGTGTGGGACGTCGGCGCCGGCACGGGGAGCGTGTCGATCGAGGCGGCGCTCGTCGCGCGAGCGGGGTCGGTATGGGCGGTCGAGCGCAACGCGGCCGGCGTGCGGCTCATCCGAGAGAACGCGGATGCATTCGGGTGCGGCAACGTGCATGCGGTCCCCGGTGTCGCCCCTGAAGCGCTCGCGAAACTGCCCGCCCCCGACGCCGTGTTCGTCGGCGGGAGCGCGGGCGAGCTTCCCTCCATCGTGGAGGCGGCGCTCGAGAAGAACTCGCAGGTTCGCCTGTGCGTGCCATGCGTCACCGTTGAGACGCTCACCGAGGCGTGCGCGCTCCTCTCGGGTTCGCGCTTTAAGGGGTTCGAGGCGTGCCAGGTGTCGGCCGCCCGCGCCGAGGCTGTAGGCTCGCACCATCTTATGAAGGCGCAAAACCCCGTGTTCCTCGTCAGCGCGCGTGGTGCGGGCGCGGATGCCGAGGAGCTTGCCGAAGTCGGAGCGCTTGCTGAGTCGCCTGTCGGGGAGGACCCCTCTGCCGAGGGGAACCCATCCGTTGAGGTGGTCTCGCTTGCTAACTGCAACGCCGCAGGTGGGGAAGGCGGCGCCCGGTGAGCACGTCCATCCCGCACTTCATGGTCGCTGCGCCCTCGAGCGGGAGCGGCAAGACGGTCGTAACGTGCGCGCTCCTGCGCGCGCTCGCGCGCCGCGGCCTTGCATGCGCGGCCTTCAAATGCGGCCCCGACTACATTGACCCGCTCTTTCATCGCCGCGTCGTGGGCGCGCGCTCGGGTAACTTAGACGGCTTCTTCACCGACGCCCCGACGCTGCGCGCGCTGCTCGCACGCGGCGCCGCGGGCGCGGATGTCGCGGTGCTCGAGGGGGTCATGGGCTTCTACGACGGCATGGCGCCCGGCGTGGCCGACGCGAGCAGCTACCAGGTTGCGCGCGACACGGAAACGCCGGTCGTTTTAGTGGTGAACGGGCGCGGGGCGTCTTTATCGCTCGCCGCCGTAATCCGCGGCATCGCCGAGTTCCTGCCTTGCGCGAACGTGCGCGGCGTCGTGCTGAACAAGACGAGCGCCGCTGCCTGCGCCTACGCGGCGCCTGCGATCGAGAAGCACACGGGCGTCGCGGTTTTGGGGAATATCCCCGCCGACGAGGCGTTCTCGCTCGAAAGCCGGCATCTGGGGCTTGTGACCGCCGACGAGGTCGAGCAGCTCTCCGCGCGCATCGACAAGATGGCCGAGCTGGTGGAAAAGAGCGTCGACGTCGACCGCTTGCTCGAAATAGCGGCGACGGCACCCGATATCCGCGAGGAACCTTACCGGTTGGAGCCGATCGCGGGAGCGCGGCCCATCGTCGCCGTCGCGCGTGACGAGGCGTTCTCGTTCTACTACGAGGAGAACCTGCGCGCGCTCGAGGACCTGGGTTGCGAGCTGGCCTTTTTCAGCCCCCTGTGTGATAGCGAGTTGCCCCGGGGGACAAGCGCCCTCTATCTGGGGGGCGGCTACCCGGAGCTTCATGCGCGGCAGCTCTCCGAGAACGCGCCGATGCGCGAGGCGGTGCGGCGCGCGGTGGAATCCGGCATGCCGACGGTCGCCGAATGCGGTGGGTTTCTGTACCTGCAGCGCGAAATCGCCGATAGCGAGGGGCGGCGCTGGCCTGTTGCGGGCGCCCTTGAGGGCGCAAGCGAGAACGGGGGAAGGCTGTCCCATTTCGGGTACGTGGAGCTCACTTCCCAACGCGACGGGCTCTACGGGCCGCGCGGCACACGCATCCGCGCGCACGAGTTCCACTACTGGCAGTCCACCTGCCCGGGCGGCGACTTCTGGGCGCAGAAGCCCCGGCGCGACAAGGGCTGGCCGTGCATGACGACCACCCCGTCCCTGGTGGCGGGCTTCCCGCATGTGTACTATCCTGCGAACCCCGACGTTGCGCGCGCGTTCGCGTCTGCCGCAGCGTCGTTCGCAGAGAGGAGACGGCATGGCTGAAGCAACCGAAACCGCGCTTGCCTGCATCCGCGAGGAAGTCGAGCGCGCGTTCTCGTCGGCGCCGGGCGCCGTGCTCGAAGCCGCGCTCTCCCGGATCGCGCCCGCAGACGAGTGCGCCCGCGCCGCCGCGTACGCCGCGTGGGACTCCATCGCGCACCCCTTGGAGGGATTGGGCGACTTTGAAGACGCCGTCGCGTGTATCGCCGCAGCTCAGGGGAGCGCCGAGGTGGCCGAGTTTCCCCGTGCGCTCGCGGTATTCTTCTCCGACAACGGGGTCGTTGCCGAAGGCGTGTCGCAAAGCGGGCAAGACGTGACGCGAGCCGTCGCGCGCAACATGTGCGAGGGGGCCACGAGCGCCTGCCGCATGGCGGCGTTCGCGGGTGCCGAGGTCGTGCCCGTCGACGTGGGTATGGCCCGGGGCATAGAAGACGCGCGCATGGTGCGCGCGAACGTGCGGCGAGGGAGCGGCAACATCGCGCACGGCCCCGCTATGTCTCGCGATGGGGCCGTGCGCGCGATCGAGGTCGGAATCGCCGTCGCGTGCGGGCTTGCCCGCGCCGGCGTGCGCCTTCTCGCCGCGGGCGAGATGGGCATCGGTAACACGACCACCTCGGCGGCGGTGGCCGCAGTGCTCCTCCGGGCGGACGCGCGGAGCCTCGTCGGGCGCGGCGCGGGGCTCTCGGACGCCTCGCTCGCGCGCAAGCGCGACGTGGTCGAGCGCGCTATCGACGCGAACTCGCCCGATCCCGCCGACCCGATCGACGTGCTCTCGAAGGTGGGCGGCTTCGACATCGCGGCGATGTGCGGCTTCTACCTGGGGGCCGCGGCCTCGAAGGCGCCGGCGCTCCTCGACGGGGTCATATCCTGCACGGCGGCCCTGTGCGCGGCGCGCCTGTGCCCCAACGTCTTGGGCTACCTCGTGGGCACCCACGCATCAAGCGAACCCGCAAGCCAGGAGCTCCTTCGCGAGCTCGGCATAAAGGCACCCCTCGACGCAGGCATGCACTTGGGCGAGGGCGCGGGCGCCATGGCGTATCTGCCCCTTCTGGATTCGGCGCTGCGCGTGTACCGGGATGGGAAGACGTTCACGGCGACTGGCATGGCTGCTTACGAGCATTTCGAGGCCGGGAAATGACGGTGACGCTCGTCATCGGCGCCGCCGCGAGCGGCAAGAGCGCCTACGCCGAGTCCCTGTGCCTCGGGCACGACGGCCCCCGCGTGTACCTGGCAACGATGGAGCCCTTCGGGGAAGAGGGCGCCCGCCGCATCGCGCGCCATCGGGCGCTGCGCGAGGGCAAGGGGTTTTCCACCCTCGAGCGCACGCGTGACGTGGGCGCCGCAGTGCCCAGGCTTCCGCGCGGCTGCACGCTTCTTTTGGAGGACGTGGGCAACCTGGTTGCGAACGAGCTCTTCGCGGAAGGCGGCTTGTCCCCACGTGACCCCGACGCTGCGGCGCGCGAGGTGCTCGGAGGCATCGAACGGCTCGCTCAGGCCGCTGCGTATACGGTGGTGGTCACCGTCGACGTGTTCGCCGATGGGATGCGCTACGATGAGGGGACCGAGGCATGGAGGCGCGCGCTCGCGCGCGTGAACGCGGGCGTGGCGGCGCTGGCCGACTGCGCAGTCGAAGTGGTATGCGGGATTCCCGTGTGGATGAAAGGCGAAGGACCTACAAGGTGAAGATAGCGGAGGCGATCGGCGCGGCGTTCGGCACGTTCTCGCGCATCCCCGTCCCGAAATCGGCCTGGACCGATTTCGGGTCAACCCATGCGCTTGCCGCGTTTCCCCTGGTGGGCCTTGCGGAAGGCTTCCTCATGACGGCGTGGGGGCACGTGGCGAACCTGCTCGGCGTGCCCGCGACCATCGTCGCGGCCGTGCTCGTGGCGCTGCCTGTGGCGGTGACGGGAGGCATCCACCTAGACGGGCTCTGCGACACCTCCGATGCGCTTGCAAGCTGGGCCCCGCGCGAGCGAAAGCTCGAGATCATGCACGACCCGCGGGCGGGCGCCTTCGGGGTCATCGGTGTTGTCGTGTACCTTATTCTGCAGTTTTCCCTGTTCACCGCGCTGCCGCTTACGGCGGGGGCGTTCCTCGCGCTTCTGTGCTCGCTCGTGTTCTCCCGCGCACTTTCGGGGCTCGCCGTTGAATGCTGGCCCGCCGCGCGGGCGGACGGCATGGCCGTGGGGCTCTCGCCTGCGAAGAAGCGCGCGGCGATCGTCGTGCCGCTTTGCGCTTTCGCTGCGGCGTCGGCTGCAGGGATGGTCGCGTGCGCTCAGGCCGTCGGCGCCCTTATGGCGGTGGCGGGGCTTTTGGCGCTCGCGTGGTACCGCCATGTTGCCCTGTCCCGCTTCGGCGGGGTGACGGGGGATTTGGCCGGATGGTTTCTGCAATGGGCCGAGCTCGCGATGCTCGCCGTGCTGGTGGCGGGGGGCATGCTCCTATGATGCTCGTGGTAGGTGGCGTACATTCGGGGAAGAGGACCTTCGTGCGCGAAAAGCTCGGGTTCGCGGCGGACGATTTCGTCGACGCGGCGCAGCTTGCGGAGGGCGGCGTGCCCGCGGCTTTTGCCGGCCGCGTTGCGTACCGTGCTGAGGAACTCGTACGCGCGCTCGACGCTGACCGGGCGCTCGAGCGGCTGATCGGCTTCGACGCAGTGATTCTGCCCTTGGTCGGCTCGGGGGTCGTCCCCATGCGTGCGGAAGACGCCCAATGGCGCGAGCGCGCGGGGCGCCTGGGATGCGCGCTCGCTGCGCGCGCCGACGTCGTCGTGCGCATGACGTGCGGGATTCCCCAGGTCATCAAAGGAAACCTTGCCGATGCGCCTCGAGGGACGCAGGGCGCGGGCGCGCCTTTGGAAGTCGTCTTCGTGCGTCATGGTGCCACGGCGGGTACGGAAGACCATCGCTACAGCGGGGCGGGCACCGACGAGCCCCTGTCGAGCGCGGGCGAGCGCGCTTTGCGCGACCTCGCGTGCGATCGTGACGTGTTCCGTGTTATCACGAGCGGCATGGCCCGCACCGACCAGACGGCGCGCATCCTCTTCCCGAACGCGGAGCTTATGGCGTGCCCCGGTCTGCTCGAGATGGATTTCGGCGACTTCGAGGGGCGAAGCGCCGCCGAGCTTAAAGAGGATGCGCGCTACCGCGCCTGGGTAGACTCCTGGTGCGAGACGCGCTGCCCGCATGGCGAGGGCAAGAGCGATTTCACCCGCCGCGTTGTCGCGGCGTTTCGGGAGGCGTGCGAATCGGAGCGCGCCCAGGGGAGTGGGCGCGCCGTCTTCGTCGTTCACGCGGGTACCGTGAAAGCTCTGCTCTCCGAGCTAGCTGTCCCGAAAATGGGATACTTCGACGTGCATACCGAGCCGGGCGGCGCATGGGCCGCCACCTGGGATGGGCGCTGCCTTCGCGACGTTCGCCCCGCTTCGGGGGGCGATGCCCAGTGATGACGATTCTTGCCGTCGCCGCCGGGTTCGCGGCCGACCTTGCCTTCGGCGACCCGCGCTGGCTTCCCCATCCCGTCGTCGCCATGGGGCGCGCGATCACGTGGGCCGAAGGCCGCCTGCGGGGCGCATTCCCGCAAACGTCCGCGGGCACGCGCGCCGCAGGGCTTGTGCTCGCCGTGGCGCTTCCGCTTGCGTGTGGGCTTTTGACCTGGGGAATCCTGCATCTTTGCGGCATGGTTCACTCCGGCTTGCGCTTCGTGGCCGAGGCATGGGCGAGCTATCAGATTCTCGCGGTATGCGAGCTGCGCCGCCAGAGCCTGGCCGTGGCCCGCGCGTTCTCGAAGGGCGGCCTTGTCGCGGCGCGCGAAGCCGTCGGGCGCATCGTGGGACGCGACACGTCTGTTCTCGACGAGCAGGGCGTCGCGCGCGCCGCCGTGGAAACGGTGGCGGAGAACGCGAGCGACGGCGTCATCGCGCCGCTTTTCTACCTTATGATTGGGGGTGCGCCCTTGGGCATGGCGTACAAGGCGGTGAACACGCTCGACAGCATGGTGGGCTACAAAAACGAGCGCTACATCGACTTCGGCTGCGCCTCGGCGCGCCTCGACGATGCGGTGAACTGGATTCCCTCGCGCTTATCGGCCCTGCTCATGATCGCCGTGTGCCCGATCGTCGGGCTCGACGCGCGCGGGGCGGCGCGCATCTGGCGCCGCGACAGACGTCGCCATGCGAGCCCGAACGCGGCGCAGACCGAGTCAGCGTGCGCGGGCGCGCTCGGGCTGCGCCTGGCAGGACCCGCGGTGTATTTCGGCAAGCTCGTTGAGAAACCGACGATAGGCGACGCGTCCCGCGAAATCGAGTGGGGCGACATCGCCCGGGCGACAAGGCTCATGCTCGCCGCGTCCGTATGCGCGCTCGTCGTCTTCGGCGCCGCGCGCGCGGCGGTCGTGCTCGCCGTGGGGGCGATGGCATGAGGGAAGACCACGCCGCGCCCCGGGCTGCCAGGGGAATCCTACGCGCCCGTGCGCATGGGGGCAGCGCGCAATCGCTCGGCATCGCTTGCGAAGGGGGCGCCTCCGACCTCATTGACTTCTCGGTGAACGTGAATCCGGCAGGCCCCTCGCCGCGCGCCGTCGCCGCAGCTCGCAAGGCGCTTTCTCGAATCGATGCCTACCCCGATAGGGAAAGCCTCGCCCTCGTTCGCGCCCTAGCGTGCGCCCAGGGCGTTCCCGAAGATACTATCGTCTGCGGCGCGGGCGCGTCCGACATCATCTGGCGGCTCGCCGCGGCGGTGCGCCCGAAACGCATCGTCGTGTGCGCGCCGACGTTCTCTGAATATGCGGAGGCGGCATCGTACTACGGCGCATGCGTGCAGGAGTTCCCGCTCTCCGAAGCGGACGACTTCGACGTGCCCGCCTCCTTCGCCCGCGCGATCGAGGGGCCGGGAGACGTGGCGTACCTCTGCAATCCGAACAACCCGACGGGGCGCCTCGTCGACCCCCGCGTGATCGATGCCGCGGCTTGCCGCTGCGAGCAGGCGGGCGCGCTGCTCGTCGTGGACGAGTGCTTCCTCGGATTTGCGCCCGACGCCCGCAAAAGGAGCGTGGCCGCACGCGCCGCGTGTTCGCGCCATGTGGCCGTGCTCTCCGCGTTCACCAAGCTCTACGGAATGGCGGGGTTGCGGTTGGGATATCTGATCAGCGGAAACGCCCAACTCATCGAGGGGATTCGCCGGGCGGGGCAGGCGTGGCCCGTCTCCTCGGTCGCCGAGGCCGCGGGCATCGCCGCCCTGGAAGACGTCGAATACGTCTCGCGCACGCGCGATGTATTGGCGGGCGAGCGAGCGTGGCTTTCCCACGAGCTCTCCTCGCTCGGGCTTTCCGTCGTGCCCTCGGATGCGAACTTCCTTTTAGTCCGCACGCCGGCGAAAGACATCCCCGAGCGCCTGTATAATCAGGGGGTTTTGGTCCGCACGTGCGACTCGTTTTCGGTACTGTCCCGTTTCTGGTGCCGCGTCGCGGTGCGCACGCGCAAGGAGAACGCCCGGCTTGCGATGGCGTTCAGCCGCGCGCTTCGTGCGGAAGGCGCATCGGGCGAAGGCGAACCCGACGAACGGGGCGGCGCTTCTTGCAGCGGCGCTATGGCGGGCGCGGATGGTCGAGGCTCGGCGAAGGAGGTCGATACCCGTGGGTAGGGCGAAGCCCATCATGATCCAGGGCACCATGTCGAACGCGGGGAAGAGCCTGCTTGCGGCGGGGCTATGCCGCGTGCTTTCGCAGGACGGCCTGCGCGTGACTCCCTTCAAGAGCCAGAACATGGCGCTCAACAGCGGTGTCACGGCCGACGGGCTCGAGATGGGGCGCGCCCAGATCATGCAGGCCGAGGCGTGCGGCATCGCGCCCGACGTGCGCATGAACCCCATCCTGCTCAAGCCCGAAAGCGACCACCGAAGCCAGCTCATCGTGGCCGGCAAGGCGCAGGGAGCCTTCGCTGCGAGGGACTACTTCGCGCGAAAGAAGGCGCTCATGCCGCAGATTTTGGAGGCGTTTGACTCGCTCGCGGAGGAAAACGACGTCATCGTCATCGAGGGCGCCGGCAGCCCCGCCGAAATCAACCTCGCCGAAAACGACATCGTCAACATGGGGCTCGCGCGCGCCGTGTCCTCCCCCGTGCTGCTCGCGGGCGACATCGACCCAGGCGGGGTGTTTGCCCAGCTCTACGGCACGGTCGCGCTCCTTGCGCCCGAGGACCGCGCGCTTTTGCGGGGGCTTGTGGTGAACAAGTTCCGCGGCGATGTGGAAATCCTGCGCCCGGGTTTGGCCCCGCTCGAGAAGATGTGCGGGGTTCCCGTCGTGGGGGTCGTGCCGTATCTTACGCTCGACCTGGACGACGAGGACTCGCTCGCGCCGCGCCTATCTGCCCGCGAGGCGCGCGGCGTCATCGACGTCGCCGTCGTGCGCCTTCCGCATTTGTCGAACTTCACCGACTTCGACCCGCTTTCGCGCGTGCCCGGCGTGGGCGTGCGCTACGTTTCCTCGACGACCGATCTGGGCCGACCCGACCTGGTGGTGCTTCCCGGCTCGAAGACCACGCTCGACGACGCGCGCTGGCTTGCGGCTAGCGGCATCGGAGCCTGTGTACGCGCGCTTTCGGGCGCGGGCACGCCGGTGCTCGGCATATGCGGAGGCTACCAGCTTTTGGGAGACGAGCTTTCCGACCCGCACGGCAGGGAAGGCGCTGGCACCGCGCGCGGGCTCGGGCTCATCCCCGCAAGTACGGTGTTCAAGGAGGAAAAGCGCCTCGCCCAGTCGGAGCTGCGCATCACGGGCGCCCAAGGCGCGTTCTCGGTGTGGAACGGCATGACGGCGCGCGGGTACGAGATTCACGACGGCGAAACGACCGTCTCCTGCGCCCCTGCGGGCACAATTGGCGGCAAACCAGAAGGCGCGGCCTGCGGAAACGTGTTCGGAACCTATCTCCACGGCCTGTTCGACGAATCGGGGGTGGCGCTCGCCCTCGTGCGCTCGCTCGCGCGCATTCGCGGCCTGCCCGAGAGCGTCGTGGGTGCTGCGGGCGCGGCGTCCGCGGCCGATCACCGTGCGCGCGAGTTCGACCGCCTGGCCGACGCCGTGCGCGGGGCGCTCGACATGGAGTATGTCTACCGCATCATCGAGGAGGGCGTATGATCCACGTGTATCATGGCGACGGCAAAGGCAAGACCACGGCGGCGATGGGCCTCGCCCTCCGCATGCTCGCCGCAGGCCGCCGCGTCGTCGTCGTGCAGTTCCTGAAAGACGGCGAAAGCGGGGAGGCGCGCCTGCTCGCCGAGCATTTCGGCGTGCCCGTGTTCGCGGGGAAGGCGTCGGACAAGTTTACCTGGTCGATGACGTCGGAAGAACTTGCCGCGACGTGCGAGCTGCACGATGGGAACCTCGCTTCCGCGCTCGCCGAGCTCGAGGGCGCGCAGGAGGGGCTGCTCGTGCTCGACGAGGCGCTCGACGCGCTTTCGAAGGGGCTTGTCGACGAGGCGCTCGTGGACCGCGCGCTCGATATGTCCGCGCGCGGCGTCGAAGTAGCGCTCACCGGGCGCGCGCCTTCCCGCAAGATCGTGGAGAAGGCCGACTACATAACCGAGATGCGGTGCGAGAAACACCCATACGAGCAGGGGATATGTGCAAGGGAAGGAGTGGAGTACTAGATGGATTCCAAGGAGATGGCGCCCGGCGACATCGAGCGGCGCAGCTTCGAGATCATCACCGAAGAGCTCGGCGGCCGCACGTTCCCGCCGCTCGAAGAGCCCGTCGTGAAGCGCGTCATCCACACCACTGCCGACTTCTCGTACGCCGATTCCCTCGTGTTCACCCATGACGCCGCGCACTGTGCGCTCGACGCACTGCGCGCAGGGGCCACGGTGCTCACCGACACGAACATGGCGCTCGCAGGCATAAGCAAGCCCGCGCTCGCGAAGCTCGGCTGCAAGGCCGTGTGCTACATGGCCGACCCTGATGTCGCCGCGGCTGCGCGCGCCGCGGGCACGACTCGCGCCGTTGCGAGCATGGACAAAGCTTGCGGCATCGAGGGTCCGCTCATCGTGGCCGTCGGCAACGCTCCCACAGCACTTCTGCGCCTCGCCGAGCTCATGGACGCGGGGAGGATCGCGCCCGCGCTCGTCGTTGGGGTGCCGGTCGGGTTTGTGAACGTGGTCGAGGCGAAAGAGGAGCTACTCGCGCGATGCGTGCCGGCCATCGTCGCGAGGGGTCGCAAGGGCGGCTCGACCGTGGCGGCCGCCATTATGAACGCGCTGCTCTACCAGATTACGCGCCCAGGCGGCCCGAAGTGACGGCGCCCGCATCCGCGCCGGTGCTGCGCATCTTCGCCGGCACCACCGAGGGCCGCCTTCTGTGCGAATGGGCGAGCGGGGCGGGCATCCCCGCCCGTGCCTACGCGGCAACCGAGTACGGAGGCGAGCTTTTGGGTGAGCTTCCGGGCATCGAGGTGCATGCGGGCAGGCTCGACGAGGCCGACATGGAGCGCGAGCTTTCCGGCGCGCGCATCGTCGTCGACGCCACGCACCCCTTCGCTACGCTCGCAAGCGGCAACATCCGGGCCGCTTCGCTCGCCGTGGGTGCACGATGCCTGCGCCTTGCGCGCCCGGCCGAGGCGCTGCCCAAAGGCGTCGTGTCGGTCGCGTCGATCGCCTGCGCGGCGCGCTTTCTCTCCGAGAACCCGGGTCGCGCGCTTCTCACGACGGGGAGCAAGGAGCTTGCTCCCTACACGCGCGTCGCCGATTTCGCGGAGCGCTTCTTCGTGCGTGTGCTCCCGCTGCCCGGCGCTATAACGAAGTGCATCGACGCGGGGTTTTCGCCGTCGCACGTCATCGGCATGCAGGGGCCCTTCACCCGCGAGCTCAACGAGGCGATGCTTCGGCAGGTGGGCGCCCAGTGGCTTGTGACCAAGGACTCGGGAACCGTAGGCGGCACGGCCGAGAAGCTCGCCGCCGCGCGCGACGTGGGAGCGCGCTGCATCGTGGTCGCCCGTCCCGCCGAGGGAGGCGGGGCCCTTTCGCTTCGGGAAGTGGAAGACGCGCTCTTACGGGAGTTCGCGCGCTAGGCGCTCGCCGCGCCTGCGCGCCCTCCCGCCCGCGTGGGGGGGTCTTCCGTTGTCGATGCGTCGTCAGATGCTCGTCTTGCTGAGCAAGGGGCTCAGACGGGCGAAGGCTCTGCCAACGTGCCTGGCGAGGGAGGCGACACCCTGGGCGCGGGCAGTGTATCCGGCCCAGGGGTGGACAATGCTTCTGCTCTTGGAAGCGAAAACGACGCCCCAAGCGAGCTGAGCGCTCCAAGCGGAAAAGATACCTTCGATGGCGGCAACAATGCGGGCAGCCCCAGCTCTCCGGATGCGGGCAGCCCAAGCGGCCCCGATACCGGCGACGCCCCAAGCGCCCCCGAACCCCCGGCGCCTGAAGCATTCACCGATGTCGAGCCTGGCTCATGGTACGAGCCGGGCGTGCTCTTCTGCCAGCAGAAAAAGATCATGCAGGGCATTGCGGGCACGACGCTGTTCGGCGTGGGCCAAAGCCTCACTCGCGCGCAGATGGCTGTCATGATGTGGCGCTACGCCGACCCCGAGGCTGCGGCATCCTACCTTGGCGACGCCGACAACGAGACGGGGATGGACGACGTTGAGTCCCGGACGTGGTACACCGCTGCAGCTAACTGGTCGGTCGAGAACAAGGTGATCAACGGCTTTCCTCAAGATGATGTCACGTTCGCCTTCGAGCCTGACGTCCCCGTAACCCTCGACCAATTCTGCACGATCATTGCGAACTTCAACCACGTGGGTCCCAACTATGGCACCGCCTCGCTCATGCGCTTCTCTGATAGCGAAAGCGTTCCACAATGGGCGGCGCGCGGCCTTGCATGGTGTGTCGATAAGGGCTTGGTCTCGGGTTATGACCGGGGCGGCGGCATCTTCGAGCTCTGCTCGACCGCAGAGCTTCCGCGCGAGCGTGCGGCCACTGTCTTCATGCGCGGATACGATGTCGGGGTGTTCGACGACGGCTCCGCTCCTCTTGTCTCTCCTTGCGAGGATCTGGGTCTGTCCGGGTATTGGTTCATTCGCTCCGCATCGGTAAGCTCCCTCTCGGTCGGTGCGCGCTCCGACGGGGACGTTCAGCTTGCGAGCGCGAACTTCTCGCTTTCCCAGGCCTTCACGTTCTCTTACGATAACGGCTACTACCACATTATCTACGCGGAGACCGGCCTTGCACTTGAGACGGCGCCCGGCATCGCGAACTCCCCTTCGGATGTCTCCCTCGGCGCAGTCGTTTCCCAAAGCAAGCGTCAGCAATGGTCGGCCGTGCGAACGGAGTCGGGTGCGCTGCGCTTCTGCAACCTTGCGACCGGCTACTGGCTTGCCCCGCAAGACTTGACCATGGGGTCTCCTCTGCAGGCAGTCGAATCCCCCGAGGAGGACGCTTCGTCGTTTGTCCTCGTCGAGCAACAGGACCTGCTCTCCGAGGGTCTTTTCACGATCTCCCCAAAGAGGGATTCCTCGAAGCACCTCGATGTTGTGGACGCATCCGTCGATGACGGCGCGAACGTGCAGATCTGGCACGACAACGGATCGCTTGCGCAGAAATGGTATGTGAAGCGCGCATCGGGGAAGGTCAATACCTATACCCTGCAGGCGGCGTGCTCTGGCAAGCAGCTTGCCGCCGATTCGAACGGCAACGCGGTGCAGCGTGCCGCGGACGGGTCGAGCGAGCAGTTGTGGCGTGCCGACTTCTCCGGCGGCTTCGTCGTCTTCACGAACCTTGGCACGGGGCGCGTGCTCGATCTTGCGGATGGGCGCACCGACGCGGGCAACAATGTGCAAACCTATGTGGCGAACGGGACGGATGCCCAGCGATTCTCGCTACGCGAGACGCAGCCTCTGCCTGAGGGGCTGTACACGATTTGCCTTGCTGAAACCGACCAGGTCATCGACTTGAGGGATGAGTCCCAGAAGTCAAACGCGAACATTCAGACATGGATATCGAATGGAACGGGCGCGCAGATTTGGAACATCGAGCACAACCAGGATGGCTCCTACACGTTCACGAACTGCGGCTCGAAGATGGCGATCGACATCTGCGACGGTATCATGGCCGCGGGGACGAATGTACAGCAGCACGAGGTCAACGGCTCGCAGGCTCAGAAGTGGCGGGCGATCTATAACGGCGACGGCACTTTCTCCCTCGTTCCGTTCGCGAGCGATTCGGTAGCGCTCGGGACGACGGGCGCGTCGGGTGGATCGAACGTCGAGCTTGTGAGTCGAGACGCTGCTGCGCGCCTCACCTTCCAGATGGCGACGTTGCCCGGCAAGGTAGGGTATCAGAATCCTGCAGGATACTACCAGGTGAGCTCAAGGTCGGTGACGCTACCCGACTATGCGAGCGGATACTTCACTTATGTTACCCCTTCGCAAATCGCCCCTGATGCGACGCGCGAGGATTGCATCAACGCCTTCATCGACCGTGCGTACGACTATATCGGCACGGCATACCGCTGGAATTATTCCATGGAGCCGGGCGTGGGCGTCGACTGCATCGGGCTTGTGTACCAATGCTTGTACGCGACGGGCATGGATTTGGGCGAGTTCAACCCCTACGACCACTACGCGACCGGCGCTGACGGCTGGCATAGTCACGACGCGAACAATATGTGGGACTACGGCGACGTGCTCCACCTGCCTCTGTCGATGCGGCAGCGCGGCGACGTGATTTCCTGGGAGGGTCATGTGGCAATCTACCTGGGCAACGACATGATCATCGACGCGTATGGGCCGGTGGACGTGCACAGCATGTGGTCGCGCGGCGTGCCCCGCGGCGTGTTGCGCTTCTATCAGTGATCCACGTTCGGGCCCAGTGGTCGTGAGGACATCGCCCCTGTTCGAGCTTGATGGCGATCCTACGAGCTTGGGCTCATCGAGACCAAAATGAAAGCGAGCGCCGGATGATCGGTCCGGCGCCCGATTCGAGAGGCGTTTCAGCTATTGGTGTGGGCGCGGCTTTTGCCCTTGTATGTTTAGGAAACTCCTCTCCTCGAAAAGTATGATACCTAATGAGATAGTCATTTTTCAGTCGTGATTTTCTCGATCTGATGTGCGAAAATGCTACTTGTCACGTTCTTCCAAAATGTAATCGTGCGGTTACGTTTTCCCCTGCTCGGCGTTGCGGCAGTGTGCAGCAAAACATGCTGTGCGCCCGCAAGCAACCCCTCGTTAATATGAAGATGCTGTGCACCCAAGGTGTGCAAGCTGCCCTTTTATTGCCCGAAAAGGGCGTTTCGGCTACAGCTTTCCCTCATGAGATGCACAAAACCGCTCAAGGCCGCTATAATCCAGAAAGTTTGAACGGAAGTGCCGCGGACGGATGCGGCGAAGTCAAAGTTCGCCCGTGCGCGGGCGGCCACAAGTTGTAAGGGGCAGGGCTGGTGCTCGACCAATTCTTCTCGCAGATATCGTTTGTGGATATCTTCAACTTCTGCGTCTTCATCACGTTTACCATTTGCTATACCTATCAGCTCTACTACGTGCTTGTCGTGCTTTCACGCAAGCCGAAGCAGCTTGTCGCGAAAAAGAACCACCGATACGCCGTCGTCGTTTCTGCCCGCAACGAAAGCGCGGTCATCGGCGACTTGATCCACTCCATCAAGGTGCAGAACTATCCGACAGAGCTAATCGACGTGTTCGTCATCGCCGACAACTGCACCGACAACACCGCCGATGTGGCGCGCGAGGCGGGCGCGATTGTGTTCAAGCGATTCAACACCGAACAGGTTGGCAAAGGCTATGCGCTCGATTACGGCTTCAAGATCATCCGCAGCCAGTATGCCGACCGAGGCTATGAGGCGTATTTCGTCTTCGATGCCGACAACGTGCTCGACGTGAACTACTTCCGCGAGATGAACAAGACCTTCGACAACGGCGCGAAGGCGTCCACGAGCTACCGCAACTCCAAGAACTACGACTCCAACTGGATTTCTGCTGGCTACGCCGTGTGGTTCCTGCGCGAGGCCAAGTTTTTGAACCAGGCGCGTCTCACGCTCAACACGAGCTGCGCAGTGTCGGGCACGGGCTTCTTCATCGCAGCGGACATCATCGAGAAGAACGACGGCTGGAGATGGCACCTGCTCACCGAGGACATCGAGTTCTCCGCGAACAGCATCCTCGAGGGCATTCGCATCGCCTACACTCCGACGGCGGTGCTCTATGACGAGCAGCCCGTTACCTTCCGCGATTCCTGGAACCAACGCTTCCGCTGGGCGAAGGGCTTCTACCAGGTGTTTTGGCACTACGGCGCGCGCCTTGCGAAGGGCGTCTTCACCAACCCCAAAGGTTCCCGCTTCGCCTGCTATGACATGCTCATGACCATCGCCCCCGGCATGCTGCTCACCATCGTGTCGGTCGTCTTCAACGCGATTATCATCGTGCTTGCAGCGACGGGCGCCATGTCGACGGGCGTCATGATTGCGAGTTCCATCTCGTCGATTTTCTTCTGCCTGTTCAACTACGTCATGTTCATGTTCCTCTTCGGCGTGCTCACCACGTTCGTCGAGTGGGATTCCATCCACGCGCCCACGCGCAAGAAGGTGCTCTACATGTTCACCTTCCCGTTCTTCATGCTGACGTATGTGCCCATCGCGCTCGTTGCCCTCGTGAAGAAGTGCCAGTGGAAGCCGATTAAGCACAGCATCTCGGTCGACGTCGAGGAGTTCTCGGAAGCCCAGCAGGGCATCGCCGCGCAGAAGTAAGCTGCCGGCAGCTTCTCGCAGATCACGCGTTTTCCAGTGGGGGTCCCTCAGGGGGCCCTCTGTTTAATATGAGTAGAACATTGTCAAGAGGCAATAAAGGCCCAAGCCAGGAAAATCTTTCCCGACTTGGGCCTTTCTATCATCACCCGACGATTTCTTCCGACAGGTTGTGTCATCAAACCGACGCTCGTATTCGCAGTTTAATATTCGCTGGTTGACGGCCTCGGGCTGGCGCGGACCGCACGCGGGTCCGCCGCGTCATCGCTCGTCTATGTCGGCCGCCCTGGCTTCGCATTTCGTTGCTACAGCTGGATGCGCGCACCTTCTAACAAGAAGAATCTTTCGGCGAGCATGGCGGTCGTCCCGCTGCTCAAAAACGGATCTGGGATTGCATCCAACGACCAGTCGATATGGAAGAAGCCGCGGGGAATGACCGTTATGGGATTGCCATCGCTCCCCCTACGCGAGCGCTCCTTCGCTCATGCGCCCGAGCGCCCATATCCAGCAAGCCAGCTCGCGCGCTGTAGCGACGTTTGCGACCACAGGTCGCTTGCGCAGCTCGCAAGATAGATGGCGACGCCTTTCCACAAGGCGCTTGACACCGACTGCCGCATGGTTCGATATGGAAGCGGGAACGCTCTCGTCGTAAAGCGAGCGCTTCCGCTCTTTCGTGGCGCGGGTGTAGTGCCAGGATGCCTCCACGAGCAGCTTCCGCAAGTGAGAGTTGCCGGCTTTGGTGATGCCGCCCCGGGAGGCGCGCTCTCCGCTCGAGTGCTCGGAGGGAACGAGCCCAAGCCAGCTCGCGAAGGCGCGCGCCGAATCGAAGCGGGAGAACACGCCGGCTTCGACCGTGAGCGCGAACGCCGTCACGGTCTCTATTCCCTTCATGCACCTGAGCGCCTCAACGCGATCCCGCCAACGAGGCCTTGAGGCGCATTGGGCCACTCTCTTCTCGATGGCCTTCTTCTGCGATTCGATATGGCGCACCTCGGAGATGTAGTAGTCGAGGGACTCTCGAGCGGCAGCGTCGGGAAGCTCGATTCCCCGGATCCACTCCCAGTGCGCATGGGTCCAGCTGCCTCGGCGCTTTCCATCTTCGTTAAACTCGTTCCAGATATATCCCCACCGGATGAGCAGATGGGTGAGGCGGTGCTTGGCGCGGGTGAGGTCGTCGCGGATGTCCTCGAGCGCACGAGAGAGGTTGCGGGCGCCCTCTGTCTCGACGTCGGGCACGAACACCTCCACGATGTTGTGCGCCATGAGCTGGCGCGCCAGAAACTCCGCATCGTTGCGGTCGTTTTTCTTGCGCCTGTCCGATGCGGGCTTGTGCATCTTGGATACGGCGCCCACTATGCAGTCCACGCCCATCTCTCGAAGCTCGCGCACAAGATGAAACCCCGTCACGCCGGATTCGTAGACCGCTTTGGGAGAGTCAAGCTGAAGAATCCATCCTGCGATCTCCGCGGGCGAATAACCGAACTTCTGTGACCGAACCTCGCCTGTGATTGAGTCGAGTGCGACAGCTGTAACGGATCGGGCATGGACATCCAGACCGATTGAAGTAACATGGTTCATTGTGAGCCCCTCTCATGTATGTGGCAACTTAGGAAAAACTGCCGGTTGTATAAATGACGCACGACCATTATCAGCCTATGATCCACGGTCATTAGGAAGACGACATGAAGTAGGGGCTCACAATGTTCTACTCATATCGTCTTTTTGGTGCGGGAAGGCATAGTTCGCGAAGGGGCCCACGTTGCGCGAGTGCGCGGGATCCTCGTCGTGCATTAAGCGAGAGCGTTAAGTCCGTGCATCAAGCCCGTGCGAAGGTGAGGCAGTGCACGTTGCGCCCGCCCGCTTCCCGTATCGCGTCGCACGCGGCGAACAGTGTGGCGCCTGTCGTGCATACGTCGTCGATGAGTAGGATGCTTTCCGGTGCGCTCGCGCCCGGCAGGGCGGATACGGCATGCGCCATGTTCCCCATGCGTGCGCGGCGCGAGAGTGCGCGCTGGTCGCGGGCGCGCGGTGGGGAGAGCAGGGGGATGACGGGCCGCCCGATTACGAGCGCCACCTCCTGCGCGAGTAGCTCCGCGTGGTCGAACCCCCGGCGTGCTCGGGCCTTGCGCGAGGCGGGGACGAACGTGACCCCTGCCACTTCGCTCGCAATCTCGGGGGAGAGGTAGCGTGCCATGTAGCGCGCCATTTCCGTTGCAAGTCGTTGCTCGCCCCCGTCCTTGTAGACGACGGCGATGCGCCGCGTGCTCTCGGCAAGTTCGAAGGGACTCGCGAGGCTCGAGAACGCCACGGCTTCTCGCCCCGTTGCGGCAAGCATCACGGGGTTGCACTCGGTGCACTGCGTATGCCCCCAGGGAGCGCCGCAGATGGGGCATGCACGCCAAAGGTCGATGAAGGGAAGTTCGCTTCTGCAGCGTTCGCATAAAAGTTCGCCGGGCTCGTCGCAAATGGCGCAGCGGGTGGGCCAAAGCGTTTCCGCCACAGCCTGAGCTGCTGCCTCGGCGTAGAGGCGCGCGGTGTCGGCGAGGGTGGTTGTCGCGAAGGCTGTCATGATGTGGAGTGTAACGAGCGATCCTGACAGATGATGCGCACGAGACTTGTCAAAACGCGGCGCGATGGAAACAGGGACGACTGCGTTTTTCCAATTATCTGCGGGGATTCCTGTCAACACTGCCAAGACTCTGCGGGTTTCCTGTCAGAATTTCTCCGGGCGCGCGCATATTCCGCCTTTGGTTCGCTCCCGCAATTCGAAAAAACCTTGCAAGAATTCAGTAGGTGCAAACAGGCGGAAAGCCCGGCGCGCAAAACCCCTGACGAGAATCGGAGGCAGGTTAGGCGACCGAAGGGAAAACTTGGCAGGGGTGTGACGGGGTTACGTTCGAAGAGGCTTGGTCGAGCCCCATGCGCGTGCAGAAATAAGCTTTCAACCTGCCAGATAATCGGTAGTTTTCATCAAATTGAAGAGCCGAGCAAGGAAGAAAAGGTGTGCGCTTTATGACGCATTCTGTTGACCTGGGGCTTCGTTTCGGCGCAAAACGAGAGCGACCAGCAAAGCGAGCGCAAGCCATCTCTGCGTGATGAAAACCTCCCGATTTCTGGCAGGTCTCTTCTGGTTTTGTACAGGGTCCGGAAATCTTTTAGCTTGTATTCGTTCCTCGCAGCAAGATCCTCTTGGTTCCGAAGATTCCCTCTGTCCCTTCGTTTCCCGCTTCCATGTGGAATGATGTGTGTGCTTCTATTCGCTGTTGCCGTTCTGCTACACTGAAACGTGCTTCTTTCGGGTCTGTAGTTGCGGAAACGCTCCGAGCGTTTCTCAGTCCAAGGCAGACGCGGTCGAAAGGATCCACGTAAGTTGCGCGTTTTGCGCGCAGCGAGCATGGCGCGTCCTAGAGGTAAGTCGCACCGCCCGATCCCATTTTCGTGCGGCACAAAGCCGCCGCGGGCGAGAGGTACTACGGGTGCAAGCTCACGACCCAGTGCGCGAGTGTGGGGGCAAAGACTAGGTCAGCCGAAAGAAGCGCATGAAAAGGAACAGACGGAGGTTACGGTGACGAAGCGTTTTCGGAAAGCTATCCTTTGCGTGGCGATTGGTTGCGCCATGGTTCTTGCGTTCGCAATGACGGGCTGCTCGACCGATTCCACTTACGAGCCCGAGACGAAGACCCCTCAGGTTCAATCGCCGACCATTAAGGAAGCTGGCGTTTTGCGGGTCGGCGTGAACACGGGGCGCGCCCCGCTCGCCGGCATGTCGGGCAACAAGATCGTTGGCATCGACGTCGACGTGGCCGCTGCCATTGCGGACAGCCTCGGCCTGAAGCTTTCCATCGTCGATACGGGCAGCGATCCCGAAGGCGCGCTCAAGGACGGGTCGGTCGACATCGTGCTCGGCATCGACAAGTCCTCGACTGATGGTTCGTTCTGGAAATCCGACTCTTATCTGCCCACGGGCATCGCGCTGTTCGCCATGTCGGAGAACGCCGCTGTCCCGACCGCGACGACCGGCGCCAAATTCGCCGCGCAGGTTTCCTCCACGAGCGCTTGGGCCGTCATGAACGAGTTCGGCGACACGTCGCTTACCTCCACCTCCAGCCCGAAAGAGGCGTTCGCGGCTTTGAGCTCGGGACAGGTGCAATACGTTGCCGCCGACGCGGTCATCGGCAAGTACTATGCGAACGGGTCGAACATCAACGCGAGCATTATCGCGCTCATGCAACAGCCGAGTGGCTATTGCGTCGGTGTGCTCGATAGCAACTCGGACTTGAAGACCGCCATCGTCAACGCCGTGAGCTCTCTGAACTCCAATGGAGTGATGAGTGTTATCCAGTCGAAGTGGCTGGGCGGCAACATGGACCTCTCGTCGGTGAAGCTCACCGCCGGGGCGACATCGGGCGCGAAGGCGAAATCGGACTCGACGACGAACGGCGCGACCTCGACCGACGCGGCGTCTGCTGGTGCGAGCGCGCAGGGTGCTACCTCGACTGATACGACGTCGGGAGGCGCTTCCTCGGCTGGGTCGAACGCCGTGAAGGCTTCGTAAGCTGCACCACCTCAGGCGGCGGCTTGTCATTGCCCGATTCACAACTCACAAGTGGAAATGCTTCATTAGTTGAAACGCCTCCTTTCGGAGGCGTTTCGCATTTAGTGCAGCGATTTTGTGTCAGAATCTCTTCAATTCGATGTATTTTTCCGACTCGCAATGCGGGCTCGAATCATGCGGGCGCGGTTGGGCACGCCTCGGGCGCAGGCGGGGGCCTTGGGTCACGCGGACGTCACGGGCGCAGGCGGGCACGCCTCGGGCGCAGGCGCTTTCGGCCCGCACCCGGCATGGCGAAACCCTACTCTCCGAGCAAGTCCACCACAGTGAAGTCGGCCTTCGCGCTCTCGATGATCTCGCGGTTGCCGAACACGCAGGCGATGTTCTTGCTCGCCGCCTGGCTCACGGCGTCTCCGAGCGCCCGCACCTCTTCGATGGTCGCATTTGCTACCTGCGAACGCGTGACCAGGCGCTCTGCCGGGTCGATGTGCGCGAACACGTAGCCGTCCTGGCGCCGCGCGAGCTCGCGGGGCTTCAATGGCGCGTCGAGGCCCGCGACGGTCGAGACGATGTAGCCGTCCATCTCCGGTTCGCTCGGGCTGAAATCGGAAAGCCACACGCCTGCCGCGCGGAAGCGCTCGAGGGTCTCGTCGACATGCGGGTCGCGATACGAGTAGAAGCGCAGGTTGCCCGTGCGGGTGGGCGAGAACCCTGCTCCGTAGGCGCCGCCCTTCACGCGCACCTCGTTCCACAAAAAGTCGTAGGATAGCGCCCTCGACGCCACGAGCCAGGCGCCCGAGTAGGGGACTCCGAGCAAGCGGCGGTCAAAGCCGAGCGCGGTGTAGGTCACGTCCGTCGGCACGGCGAACGCCTCGCCGGTTGCGGGGACCTGCGGTTCGGGCACGACGAGGCGCGCCGTGCAGCCCGGCTCCCCGGTGCGGCCCGCGGCCAATCCCGCGCTCATCACTCGGTTAAAATCGTCGTCCTTGCCCGTGAAGCCGATCGTACAGTTGTCGTCGGTAAAGATGCGGCGCGCCACTTCGGCAAGCTTCGTGGCGAGAGTTTCCTTCTCATTGTCGAACGTGGCGAGCGTGCGTTTCAGGAACCGATAGAAACCCACTCCGTCGATCTGCTCGCGCACGACGGCGGCGGGCAGGTAGTAGGACGCGACGTGCGCCATCGCCGCAGTGTGCCCTGCGTTCGCGAAATTCTGCTCCATGCTGACGCGCTTCTGCACGAGGATGTCGCGGATTTTGCCGAAGTCGTCGTAAAGCGTCTCTTCGATGATCTCACTCGGCAGCGTCGCTGCCCACTCGGCGTTCTCGGCGAGCGTCGAGCACGACACGGTCAGCTTCGGGGAAAGCGCGCTGCGGTCGTCTTCCCGCTCGTGCACCTCGGTGTAGAAGGCAAGGTTGCCGAGCTTCGCCTGCGTGAGCGTGTCGATATCCGTCGCGGTGTGCTTGCTCGTCGCAAGCTTGCCGAGCACCATGGCGAGAAGCTTCGCGTAGGGCAGCTCCTCGAAGGTGAGGCGCTCCAGGCCGTAGTAGCGATACGCGTACACGATGCCGCGCGTCGCCACATCGTGCCTGATTACGGGAATCTCTCCCGATTCGTCGAGGCGGAAAGCGGGCTCTGCGGGCGCTTGCTCGATGTCGCTTGCGCGCATGCGGGGAAGGGTCGCGAGCGCTTCGGGCGAGTCGGGCTCCTCCTGTGCACGGCGAAGGGCGGCGACGTCGGCTTCGATCGCGGCGATCCGCTCGTCGTTGAGCTCGCGTTCCATCTGGGCCAAGCGAGTGGCCGCGGCATCGTCGTCGTCGGGGGCCTTGTCGACAGGCACGACCTCCGCGTCGGCCGCATGGTCGTTCTCCAGGAACACCTCGCGAATCAGTTGCTCGAAGTAGCCCTCGTCGAGCTTCTTGCGCAGGCTTTCGAACGCATCCTCGTAGCGCAGATAATCGAGCGCGGCATCGTCGTCGTAGAGCCAGCCGGCCATGCACGAGCACGCGAGCGCCACGCCGTCGGCGATCCCGAAGTTCTGCTCGCGCATCACGAACTCGGCATGCGAGAGAGCAGCCGCCACCACGTCGTGGTCGAGCGCGCCGTCCGCAAGCTCTGTAAGCACACGAGAAAGCGCAGGTCGCAGGCGCTCGGCGGCGCCTTCCTCAAGGCCTTTTGCCTGCACGACGGCAAAAGGCTGCAACATGGCGTCGGCCATGTAGGCGACGATGTCGCAGGCGAGGTTCTCGTCGAGCAGCGCGCGCTTCGCAGGCGCTTCGTTCGAGCCGAAGATCGCGTCGAGCAGGATGTCCATTGCGATCATGCGCTCTCTGTCCGCAGCGGTTCCCGCCACGAAGCCGACCGCGCAGCAGGCGTTCTCGGGCGCCGTCTTCATGGGCGTCTTGTTCCCGAACGACATGACGGGCGCCTGCAGCTCAAGCGGGTTCGGTGCACCATCGGCGCCTGCCTCGGCGGCATCGGGCCCGAGATAGCGCTCGTCGAGGAAAGCGAGGAACCTCTCGATATCCATGTTCCCGTAGAGCACGATCTTCGCGTTGGCCAGGTTGTAGTGGCGGCGGTGGGTGTTGAGGAACTCCTCGTAGGAAAGCGTCGGGATGGAGGAGGGCTTGCCGCCCGACTCGAAGCGGTACGCCGTGTCGGGGAACAGCGCCGCCGAAAGCTCGTCGTAGAGAATCGACTCGGGGTCGGAGAGCGCGCCTTTCATCTCGTTATACACCACGCCGTTGTAGGCGAGCTTGCCCGAGCCCTCCTCGCCGGCGAGTTCCACATGCCAGCCTTCCTGCTCGAAGATCGTGCGCTTGTGGAAGATGGCGGGGTGCAGCACGGCGTCGAGGTAGACGTCCATGAGGTTCAAAAGATCTTGCTCATTGGTGCTCGCCACGGGGTAGATCGTCTTGTCGGGGTAGGTCATGGCGTTCAAGAACGTCTGCATTGAGCTTTTGAGCAGGTTCACGAAGGGCTCTTTCACGGGAAACTTGTCCGAGCCGCAGAGCACCGAGTGCTCGAGGATGTGGAAGACGCCCGTGTCGTTCGCGGGCGGTGTCTTGAAAGCGATCGAGAACGCCTTGTTCGCGTCGTCGTTTTGCAGGTAGAGCAGCTGCGCGCGCGAGGCGTTGTGGTCGAGCACGTAGGCGCGCCCGTCGATTTCGGGCAGGTCGGAGGTGGTGCGCACGGTGAACCCGTGCACGGTTTTACAAGGGGTGAGTTCCATAGGACGTCTTTCTCGGAAGGGCTTCTCGTTCGCTTCCTATTGTCGCACAACGCGCCCCGCCGCCTGGGGGCAACGTGGATATATCGCAGGGAAGACGCAACGGCTTGGGCCAATCATCTATAATCGTGCGAAGACGACGGAAAGGATAAGGCCGTGACTGGAGAAGCCCAAAAATTCTCGCATATCAGCGTTGCGTCCGACGACGAGGACGATGTTGTGATCGAAGCGGGCGCCCCCCGTTTTCGCAGCTATGGGGAAGGTGAGTCCGCAGCGCAGCCCGCAGGAGACGAGGCGGCAGCGAGCGCGGCGAACAAGACGTCCGTGGTTGACGGTGGGGAAGGCTTCGCCGATCGCGCTTCGGCAGGTGCCGCTCCCGCCGAGAGAGTTTCCACCCCTGCTCCCGAGCGTGCCGCGAAAGCCGACAAGCCTGCTCGCAAGCCGCCCGCCCCTGCTCGCAAGGGTTACGAGGAGACGACGCTTGCGGACCTCGAGGGCACCAAGATGTCCGGCATGCAGAAAGGCATCATTGCGGTGGCCCTCATAGGGATCGTCGCATTCATCGTGTACTACGTGGCGTTCATGGGCTAGAAGGGCCTGTGACCTGCGAAGAGATTGAAAGGTATCGCAATGCCGAAACACACTGGAAAAGCAACAGAAGGCAGAGACGATCAGGCGATGCGCAAGGGCGAGGTCGATCGCTCGAACGACATCGGATTGACCCAGGCGTTCGCGCCCATAGGCGATGACGGCTGGTCGGAAGGGGGCTGGCACGCCTATTCCGGCGAGGAGGGCGAGATAGCCTTCGAGGAAGACGCCTTCGCGGACGATAAGCCAGGGAAGACGGACCGCTTTGCCCCGATTGCGGGCAACGACCCCTACGCAGCCGATGCGTGGGACGCGCAGGACGGCTCTTCCGATGAGGGCGCCCCGCTTGACGCGGATGATGCCTATACCGCAGACGAAGCGCGCGGCTCTTCTCAGGGGGCACACGCGGGCGGCTTCAGCTACAAAGGCGACGACGAGGACGAATACCCCGACGCGCTCGAGAGCCTCGAGCCCGTGGTCGAGCCCTCGACGTTCGACCCCGACGTTCCCGCCGACCCCGCTCCCGCGCGCGGGCGCCACTCTTCGGCTGCAAAGGAGGAAATCCCCTCCTACATGCGCAAATCGCGCCGCATGCGTCGCATTCTCATCGTGGTCGTGGTGCTGCTCGTGCTTCTGCTCGCCGCCGGCGGGTACTTCGCCGTCCGCCTGTTCCAAACCGCGCAGACGGCCGCCTACCAGCAGACCCAGCAGCAGCAATCGAATCAGGATACGAGCTCGCTGCAGGCGGGAAGCGAAGGCAACGATGCCACGTCGACCGTGAAGAAGACAAGCGCACCGAACTTGACCGAGCTTTTGGGCTGCACGCAAGATGATGCGCTCGCCAAGGTTGGGCGTGGCGCTCAGGTTACCGTGTCGAACGAGGTTAACGAGGAGGGCAACCCCATCAAGACTGAAGTTCGCGTGGCCTTGACCGACGAGCCTGCCGACACGCGCACGGGCACGCCGACGCTGTATCTGGGCCTCGACGAGGACGGGGCGGTCGTTCAGGCAGGCTATTCCGCCGGCACGGCGTCGCTCGGCTACGGCACGCTCTCGTTCTCAGACGCGGTGAAAAACGAGTCGATCATCGAGAAGACGCTTCAGGAGGCAGGCATCTCCGTTCCTGCGGGCACGGTGTCGCTCCCGGCCGACAAGACGGAGTATTCCACCTACGCGTCGGACGGAACCACGCTGGTGAAGGAGTATTGCCCGTTCTCGGGCGACATCGACATCAACGGGGTCTCCCATACGTGGTCGGCGGTCCTTTCCTACGACTACTCGGTGGCGAACGCCTCGGGCAACCTCGCCGACACGATCCGCATCATTTATGTGTACATCAATGCATAAATAGCAAATGAGCCCTTGCGTTTGCTGCGCGAGGGCTCTATACTGTAACGGCTGTATTCAAGCGAGGGCGAAAGCTCTCCACCTGTTTCGGCGCTTCGGCTGCTGATGGGTCGCTTCAATAACGTGCCTTGCGCACATCCTTTGAATTGCGAAACCCGCGGCCGTGCCTGCGGGTTTTTTGTTGCGCACAAGCGCAAGAGGAAGGAAGGTGAGCGCGATAGCTGCTCAGGAGCCACGGCTCAATGACGAGATCACTGCACGTGAATGCCGTCTGATCGGCTTTGACGGAGCGCAGCTGGGAATCTACACGGTGGCGCAAGCTCAGCGCGTCGCGGATGACCAGAATCTCGACTTGGTCGAGATTGCCCCGAACGCCGAGCCGCCGGTCTGCCGCATCATGGACTACGGAAAGTTCAAGTACGACCAGGCCATCAAGGCAAAGCAGGCTCGCAAGAACCAGAGCAAGATCGAGACTAAGGAAATGAAGTTCCGCCCGAAGATCGACGTGGGCGACTACACCACCAAGAAGAAGCACGTGCTTCGCTTCTTGGACGCGGGGAACAAGGTGAAGATCACCATCATGTTCCGCGGTCGCGAAATGGCTCACCCCGAACAGGGTCTTTCCATTCTCGAGCGTTTGGCTGACGACCTCAAAGACGTAGCAGTCGTCGAGAACCAGCCCAAGATGGAAGGGCGCAACATGCACATGCTCATCGCTCCTTTGCCCGGTGCGGCGAAGAAGAAAAAAGAGACCAACAAGAAAGCAGAAGGAAAGGACGAATAATGCCTAAGATGAAAACCCACCGCGGTACCGCCAAGCGTTTCCGCGTCACCGGTTCCGGCAAGATCATGCGTGCGAAGGCTTTCAAGAGCCACATCCTCACCAAGAAGAGCCAGAAGCGCAAGCGCAACTTCCGCAACGAGACCGAGCTCTCTAAGGCAGACGCCAAGGTCGTCGGCCGCAATCTCGGCATCCGCTAGTTCGTTTTCAGTTCTTTAAGGAGATAATACTATGGCACGCATCAAGCGTTCTATCCACGCCCGCAAAAAGCGCCGCACCGTTCTCAGCCGTGCAAAGGGTTACTACGGCGCGAAGTCCCGTTCTTACCGTGCAGCGAAGCAGCAGGTCCAGCATTCGCTCCAGTACATGTACCGCGACCGTCGCAACAAGAAGCGCAACATTCGTCGCCTTTGGATCACCCGCATCAACGCTGCTGCCCGCATCAACGGCCTGTCCTACTCCGTGTTCATGAACGGCCTCAAGAAGGCCGGCGTCGAGCTCGACCGCAAGGTGCTCGCCGACATGGCTGTGAACGACCCTGCCGCCTTCACCGCTGTGGTCGAGGTTGCCAAGAAGGCCCTGTAAGCCCAGCTTACGCGTTCATATCGCAATCATTGAGAAGCCGAGGAATTCCTCGGCTTCTTTGTTTTTAGGGGAAGGGGGCTGCTGGCGCGTGCGCGACTATCTTAGCGTGCTTCTGTTTCCCTAAGCTGCTGAAGGTCGAGGGCTACGACTTCGGCGGCGAAGGCGGCGATGCGTGCGTAGAAGTCGTCGCCCGCAACGGCCGCCATCTCTGCGAGGCGCGATGCCCAACGGGAAAGATGCTGCTCGAGGAATTGTTTTGCCAAGTGGAGGTTTGCCTGCGCCGACGAGGAGTCGCCTGCCTCTGCTGCGCGGGCGGCGCCATCGTGGAGATAGGACATGAACGCCAGTTCGCTTGCGAAAGCATCGGGAGACAGCGTCGATACTGCGATCTCGTAGCCTGTGAGCTTGTGGTAGTCGAAGCCCGCCTTCTCGTAGCAGGCGATGGCGTGCGCCTTGCGCGAAGGGACGGGGCTTGCGTACTCGATGCGTCCATCCACGACGCCCGAGTTCCAGACACTACTTTCCGACCAGGCAATATGGTAGGCACTCGACGAGACGAAGAAGCGGTTGTAGAAGCGTTGCTCCAAATCAGACGATGCCTCGACGCTTGCGAACCGGTCGTCTCCCATGGCGGAGGCGACGCGATCGAGGTCGGCGATGACGGTGGAGCTGGGGATATTGAGCAGCGCTTCTGCAACTGCTTCGTAGACGGTGCTCATGCCGCGGGATGCTTGGCTTGTGGCAGCGAGGGCCTGGGAATCGATGCTCATGATGCAACCTTTCTGCTGAACACTTATACCGAACCGCGGGGCCCAGAAGAGCCCCGCGGCGGAGGGTGGGCGAACTATCCCAAGGCTACGGGGATTGCCGCCATGACGATCAGGTAGCGCAGCATGAAGCCGCCGATCAGGACCCCGACCTCGCCTGCGATCGTGAGCCCAGGCTGCTGCATGAGCGATTTCTTCTCCTGCATCGACTTGTGGAGCGCCTGTGCGAACGGGAACGCAAGCCCGACGATGACGAACAGGACCCAGAATGCCAGCGCGTAGCCTCCGGTGAGCAGGTTCGCGACCGAGGCTTTCGCTGCTGCCGCAGCCGAGCCGCCCGTGATGGCCACCGTGCCGAGAAGCGCGATCACGAGGAGCGCCTCCAGCACGGGCAGAACCATGCCGGACTTCACGGTAAAGCCGATGTTCGCGATCTCGTCATGGGCCTTCCCATGCGCGATGACCAAGACGAGCGCGAATCCGGTCGAAGCTGCCGACACCAGGAACAGGACCGGCAGGATGATCGGATGCCACAGGGGGAACGCGACGGATGCGTCGCCCAGAAGCACGCCGGTGTAGGCGGCGACGCACACGGCCAAGATCATGCCGATGATGTCGAGCGCGCGAGGCGTCGATTTCTTCACGATCATGATGATCGCGTCGATCGCCGCTACCACGATGAACAGCGCCAAGATGATGACGCCCCAGGCCATGACCGACCCCAGGTTGCTAACGAGGTAGAAGAATCTCAGCGGGTTCATCAGTCCCGCATGCGCATCGACGACCAGAAGCAGGGTGCCTACGGCCACGCAGACCGGGCCTGCGATAAAGCCGATCGTCTTGATTTTCGGACAGGGTTTCTTCGCCATGCCCGCGATGCCGGAGAGCACGAATGCGCCGGCGCCCATACCTGCCAAGAACAGATACAGAGCAATCATCCAATTCCATACCATGACGTATCACCCCTCGTAGTGCCGCAAGACGTTGCCGCCCTTGTGAACTGCGGAGGCAACGGGCATTGCGAGCGTATCGTCGAGCCCAATGTAGTAGACATGGGGTGAAAGTCCCAGGTCGGGATAGAGCGTCTCGGTCTTGCTCGCGGCAAGCTTCTTCGAGATGTCGCTCTCGGGGTCGTTCAGGTCGCCGAACATGCGAGCGTGCGTGATGCACGTTCCCACGCAGGCGGGGAGCATACCCTTGCTGGTGCGGTGCTCACAGAAGGTGCACTTCTCCACCTCGCCCGAAGGCAGCTGGTAGCGCACCTGGTAGGGGCACGCGGCCATGCAGTACTTGCATCCGATGCAGCGCTCGGGGTCGACGACGATCGTGCCGTCCTCGGTGCGATGGCTTGCCTGGGTCGGGCACACCTTCACGCAGGGGGCATCCTCGCAGTGGTTGCACAGCTTCGGGATGTTCGCGCGCTTGATCTGCCCGTCGGCTTCGACGTCGAAGCTTTCAATCCAGGTGTTGAAGCAGCCGGTCGGCACCTCGTTTTCCTGCTTGCACGCCACAGCACAGGCGTTGCATCCCACGCAGAGGGACAGATCGATCAGCATGCCAAGTTTTTTCTCACTCATCGTTTATCCCTCCTTTAGGCTTTCTCGATCTTGTACATGCCGCCCGAGCGTCCAGGGGAGGTTCCCTCGGGGTCTGCCAGGGGATAGATCTCGCTGATTGTCGGGTCGAGCATCGTCTGCAGGTGAATGCCCGAGCCGATTGCCGGGTCGCCCTTGCGGGTTTCCTCGCCTTCGATGGCGACGTCCTGCGCACCGTAGGCGCGATGCCCGTAGCCGTAGGCCACGCCGAAGGTGCCTTCGGCGATGCCGCCGCGAACCATGGCCTCGCCTTCCATCACGTCACCCGAAGGGTTCGTGATCTTGATGGTGTCGCCATCTTTGATGCCGAGCGCCTTCGCGTCGTCGCGGTTGAGCTCGAGGTAGTTGTGGTCGCACAAGTCGCGCATGATCGGGCTGTTAGCTAAGAAGGAAATCGAACGGAAGCGCGGCTTGTAGTTCGTCGAGCGGAACGGGTATTCCTCGCGAGAGTAATGGTCTTCGAGCGTGGAGTTGTCGGCGAAGCGCTCGGGGTCGTTGGTAAGCGTGCCCGAGAGCTTTTCCCCGGTGTAGGGGTTCGTGTTGGTCGCCTTGCGGTTGCTATAGAAGTGCGTCAGGTTATCGGTGGCGTACTTGATGGCGCCGTTCTTGCCGATGCAGTCCTCCATGGGCCAGAAGCGGCCGCCGCGCGAGAGCACGTTCAAAACCTTCGGCCACTCCTCTTCGCTCACGGCGTTCTTCCATGCCTCGGGAAGGTTGTCGAGCGCCTGCAGCTTCATGTCTTCCGCGGCGACATCGTCGACGGGAGTGGTGTCGTAGGCGAGGTTGGCAACGGCTTTCAGGAAGAAGTCGCACGCGTCGTTGAGCGGCCAGGTCTTGCCGTCGACGTCGGTTATGGCGTTGTCGCCGAAGCCGGGCATGTCGCACACCTTGGCAACGTCGCAGCAGAACGCCTCGAAGCTTGCATGGCGACCGCCCGAGATCTCGATGGTCTCAGGAGTCTTCGCGGGCCAGCGAACGGAGTTGCCCTTGCTCTTGAAGAAGCCCTCGTTCGTGACCACGCCGAAGCTCTCGAAGGGGTTCGTGTCGGGCACGATGTAGTCGGCGTACTGCGCGTGTTCGCCGATGACGACGTCGCAAGCGATGTGCAGCGGGATGATAGAGGTGTCCTTCATGCGCTCGAGCACGGAGTCGCGCAGAAGGCCAGAGGTCGCCTGGAGGGTGTTGGTCATCCAGGACATGACGATCTTCGCCTGATAGGGATACTTGCACAGCGCCGAGATGAGCGCCTGGTTGTCCGAGACGCCGGTGTGGCTGAACCAGGGAAGCAGCGGCTTCGGGTCGGTTTCGCCTGCGGCGATGCGGTTTTTGTACTCGTCGGTCTTCTTCCAGATGCGCTTCGTGCGGCCGATGTTCTGGCAGTTCTTTGCGTCGGTGAGTGCCGGCTTTCCCGCGATGGTGGAAAGCTTGTAGCGCTTGCCGTCGGCGGTGGTAGCGGCTCCGATGCGGCGAGCAACCATGCCGCCGAGCATCTGGTTCGAGCCGATGAGAGCGTTCAAGAAGGTGTAGGCGGCCATGGAGCTCACGCCGTTGGCGGCAGCGGTCGAGCCGAGGCCCGTCGTCGCGGCCTTCACGCCGTGGGAGGTGAACTCGCGCGCAACGTCTTCGATCGTTTCGCGCGGCACGCCGCAGATCTCGGCGTACTCGTCCATGGTGTTCGAGAAAGCGCTGTCCTTGAGGTAGAGGAACGCGGAGCGGACCTTGATGCCGTTCACTTCGCCTTCGAAGTCGATGAGGCCTCGCTCGGCGTCGGTGTTTAAGGTCGCCTCGTTCTTCTCGGCATCCATAACGACGTAGTAGGTCGGCTTGGTCTTCGCTGCAGGATCAGCCTCAGGCTCGATGAGCCCTGCGTCCGCGGCGGTCATGAGCTTGCCGTTGTTCGCGGAGGACTCGTCGTCGATGACGAGGAAGGTCGCGCCCGTGTAGGAGGCGAAACCGCCGGCGACGGCAGCCTTGTAGTTGGTGAATCCCAGATAATCGGCGTTGTAAGCCTTGTTCTCGATAATCCAGCGGGTCATGCCGAGGGCCAGCTGACCGTTCGTGGCGGTCTTGATGGGGTGCCAGGTGATGCCCTTGGCGCCCGGCGTGCAGCAGCCATTGCCGAGCACGGGGTCGAAGACGTCCATCTTCGCGCCATGCTCTTGCAGGTTGATCAGGGTGTCGCGTGCAATTTCCTGGAAGCTCTTGCCGTTAGTTCCAGGTGCGGTGCCCAGCCACAGGATGTATTCGGCGTCTAATGCGTCGGGGCGAAGGGAACGGGACCCAGTGTGAAAGTACGAACTCGCACTTGCGGAGCCGCCTCAAGTGGAGGCGTGGCCATATTGGTTGATCGACCCGAAGCAATTCGCGAAGCGTCCGCCGAAGGTGGTGCGGCCGTCGCCGCGCCCGCCCAAAAGGACGAACTGGTTGGATTTCGGTCCGAGCGTCGGCTCGTCGGGATTGAGCGGCGTCTCGGTGTCGTGGATGGAGAGGAAGCCTTCGATTTCCTGGTCTTCCCCGATGTCGGCGAACAGCTTGCCGCCTTCCGTGACTTCCTTGATGAGCTGATCCCAGCTGATGGGCTTCCACTTGCCCTCGCCTCGAGCGCCCGCGCGCTTGAGCGGCATGGTGATGCGGTCGGGCTGCCCATAGCCGTCCTGCGTCGCCTGGCCGCGTCCGCACGACGTGCCGCGCGTGGAGTTGCCGTAGCCGTTCGCATAGCTCATGGAGCGATATGCGTCCTCAAGCGGCGCCTCGAACGGCAGGTACGGGTTTGCGCAGCTCGGGTTGTACGGGTTTCCGCCGACCGAGTAAAGCGTGCCGCCGTCGCGGGAAAGCTTCAGTCGGTTGCCGCATGAGCTGTAGCATCCCAAGCAAGCACTGTAGCGGACGATGACGTCTTCGTTTATGTTGACGTCTCCGGTTTTCGGGTCGACCGAAGCTTCCAACGGCTGGCCGTGGCCCGTTGCCGGCGCTGCGAAGTCAGCGTCTGCAGCAAGCGCCTTGTGGCTTTGCCCGGAGATGCCGACGCCCGCGACGCTCAAAGCGCCCGCGGCCCCCATGGCGGCAAGGAAGCTCCTTCGACTCATTTTGGTCGATTCCATAATTCCCCTCCTTCTCGAAATAATCGTGGAACCTTGAGGTCTAGTCTCGCAAGAAAGAGGGAGCGCCGTCATCGTAAGAGGATGGGTATATCGACCCTAATGCCCCATTTCCGGGTCTAACCACATTGTGACTATATTTCGTGTTTCCCCAGGAAAACGGGGTTGGTTATTAATCTAGTTACAGGTTTATCGGATAGATGGGCGAAAGGTGCGCTACACTTTTCCTATTGGGGGGAAAGAGCGGGAGGAGATTGGCATGGCGTTCTCACTTAAGGCGCTGCCGCTTCAGCTCCGACGGAGCGTCGGGCTGGGATGCTATCTCGCTTGGGTATATTGCTCGCTGTTCTCGTGCGGGCTCGTTCCCGTGGTCATTCGGCTGTGCAGCATCGAGCGCTCATGGGTGTATTCCGGGATCGGCGAGGCCATCGCTGCGATTGCTGTTATCGTCGTGTACGCGCTGCTGCGCGGGAGGGGGCGCGGAGAGGCGGCGCAGCACATGATCGGCGCGCTTGGTGCCGGCTGCGCATGCATCGGGTCCGTTCTCGTCTGGGTGAGCCATCTCGACATCTCGTGGTATGCCGCACTCACCGTGGCAGGCGGCCTGTGCTGCGGCGCAGGGCTTTCCCTGCTCGGTATCTTGTGGGGATCCCGCTTCAGCTACTGCGACGAGGAGCACATCGAATCGACCGTGCCTCTGTCGTTTGTGATCTCGTTTGTCGTGTACTTCGTGCTTTTGGCGGTGAAGGGGCCGCTGTTCATGGTGGTGGACGCCGTCTTGCCCGTCGTGTCCGCGTGGATTGTGTTTCGCCCTCGCTGCGGTCGCAACGTCTCCGCCGATGGGGAGGCGGTCGGTGCGCTCGCTCATGTAGGGCTGCGCAAGCAGTTTTCCCATCTGGTCTCTCTTTTTGTGCTGTACTTTCTCATCTGGTTTCAGATCGCGCTGTTCCGCGTTGCGTCCTCGCCGATGACGTATGGCGGGCGATTCATGCACTACCTCGTGCCGTTTTCCATCGCGGCGGTGCTTGCGATTGCGGCGTTTCTCACGTGCATGCGACAGACGCGCTTCCTCAACTTTACGTTTCTCTATCGCTGGTCGGTTCCGCTAATGATTATCGGTTGCGGCCTTCTTCTGATCGATTTGGGCATCCCCGAGCAGCACAGCGCTGCGTATGCGGTCAACTTCATTGCCATGTTCGGCGTTCAGATGTGCGCGTGGGTTGTGGCGCCGAAGTATGCGAGGCGTATCGGTGTGTCACCGTTCGTCCTGTTCGGCGGTTTGTTTGCTGCCGAGGGCCTGGGAATTTTCCTGGCGCTCATCCTTTCGCTGCCGCTTTTCGATGTTGGTGCGCCTGCTCTTGCGAACTTGACGCTTATCGCGACGGGGGCAGTCGCGCTCGTCGCGATGCTTGTCGGCTTCAACCCGCGCTGGCTGTTCTTGAGCGATGCCATGCGTCGCTTCACCGACGCGGAGTTCGCCATGTCGCTTCCTCGCTTGGCATGCTCGGCGTGTGTGAGCCCGTGCTCTGATGCGGGCGCTGCGGGGAATGGCGTGGCTCGCAGCGCGGCTGGAGGATGTGCTTCTGGGACCGATGCTCCCGTAGCTCCCGTGAGTGCTATTGCGGACGGGGTACTTGCTGTTGGCGGTCCGAGCGCTATGGGTGGCGTTGCTATCGGAGTGAACGCTTCTGGCGCCGGTGCGAATGCCTCCGGCGGCGTTACGGCTGGTGCGAATGCTGCGGGCTCAGGTGTGGAATACGGCGTTGCGGCTTCAGGTGGCATGCCTTTTGGCTTCGCCTCTAGCTCTGCATCTGGTTCTGTTGCCAGGTCGGGTTCTGCCGTGCCACTTTCCGCGGGGGAGGAGCTCGCCTCCATCTTCGAGAAGACGGCGGAAGAGCTTCAGTTGCGCTATGGGCTTACCGAGCGTGAGACGCAGATCGCCGCGCTGCTCTTGTCGGGGCGCAGCCGCCCGTTCATCCGCGATGAGCTCGTCATCTCGCTTAACACCGTGCATGCTCACGCGCGCAACATCTACTCGAAGTGCGGCGTGCATTCCCAGCAAGAGTTCATGGACTTCGTGCACCTCGACTCGCGCGAAGGCGAGTAACCGAGAAGGGCGGTGCGCTCTTGAGAGGTGTCGCGCCGAGAGGGATGTCGCGCGATTGCGCGGAGCGCTGCGGCATCTGGCCGCCCAGGGAAGGTGCTTTTGGTGCCGTGCTTTTCGCGGGACCGAGCCCCTGCCTCGTAAGGCCTCGCCTTCTTCCCATCGCCCCAAAAAAAAGAAAAAGCCCGCCAAATGGCGAGCTCTCTGTGCGATTTAATTCTTCGCTTCTTTACGCGTTCGCTGTGAAGAAGTTCGCTTCCAGCTTCGCGAACGCATCGTCGACTTCTGCTTCTTCCTCGTCGTTGTTGAAGGCAAGGGTGTGGCACAGCTCGTCGGCGCCGATGAGCGTGTGGTTGATGTAAGCTTCGAGCACTTCACGCGCCGAACCTTCGACACCAGCGACGACTTCGATGCCGGCGTGGCAGAGCATGTTTGCGAAGTCGTAGTCGATCCCGCCGGTGATAATGGTGCTGACGCCCAGGTCAATGAACATCTGCGCGGTGTCCTCGGCGGAAAGCCCAGGGTTCGGCAGGTTGCGGCAGTCAGCGATAATCCCTCGTTCGACGGTGTAGCACATGAAGCTCGCGCAATGCACGGCATGGGGCGATACGCCTAAACCCTCGCATGCTACGATAATTTTCATTTATCACATTCCTTCTCTATTCTTCTCGTTATATTCAAGATAGCGTGCGGGGAACGTGATTTGAATAGTGCGCCCGCCAGCGGAATTATAGACGCCACGAGTGACATTTAGCGCGCATGCGGCGCGCGAAACGACCATGGTTCCATCATGATTCAATCGTTTGCATCCTACCATCTGGCTGAATTTGTCGCGGTTCATCCTCCCTAGGTGAGGAATCTTTGAAGCGGAGAGGCCTGCTGGAAGGGGAATCGCGGCGGAAGCGAGCAGGCGGCGCGAGCGCCAGCCGACGGACGCAGCGGATGCTCGGCTGCGAGCGCAGCGGGTGCCACTTGGGAGCGCAATGAATGCCTCCTGCGGGATTGAGCGAATGCAAGTCAGCCCCTCGCGCGTGATGATCTCGGGGCTTCCGTGGCGATCCTACTGCGTTGCCAAGGCACCGTTTGACCCCTTCGCGCGCCGCTACTTGTTCTCGATGCTTCCGATGTTTTTGAGTTCGATGCGGATAAGCCCGTTTGACGTGCTGGTGAACTCGATGAACTTGGGATTCTGCGCGTACTCCGCTGGGAAGGTGATCTCGATGCCGGTGTCGGTGCGGATCTTGTGGTTGCGCGTGACGCGCTTGGCGACCGCGCGCTCGACGGGAGCGTGCTCGGGAAGGTTTTCCTTCTGTGCCGCTTCGACGAAGCTGCGGCGCGGCCCCTCGTCCTCGAACACCTCTTCGACGAACTCGTCAAAGGGCACCTCATCGGAGTCTTCGGCGTTCTCGGCGACGTACGCCTTCGCCTTCGCCGTGGCGATCGCCGCATTCGTGCCGTACTCGTTGGCTACCTCTTCGACCAGGCGCATCGTCGTGTCGATGAGCTCCTTGCTCGACGCTTCCATCGTGCACTGAAGCAGGCCCTGCGGAATGAGGTAGCGCTCCTCGCCGGCAATCTCGCGTGCCTTGTCGACGAACTGCACCGACATGGTGCGCACGTCTACCAGGGCAAACGAGGAGATCTTCTGCGAAGGGCTTGGCAGGATGGCATGGTGGCGCTCGATGCGGTTCACCGACGCGCCGTCTTCGGCCTTGCCCACCTCGTGCATGAACGCCGGTTTGCTTTCAAGAAGTAGCAACCCGAAGTAGCGGGCGCTTCTTCCGGCGAATGCCGCATCGAGTTCGGCCTGGGCAGCTGCGGCTTCTTCTTCGGAGAGTTCCGCGATGTCTTCCGTGGTGAGCTTCGGGGCGCGCGGTGAGTCCTCGAAATCAACGACGAGCAGGTCGCATGAGGCCGGCTGCTCCGCGCGGCCAAGTTCGCTTCCTAGGAACTCGGCGATCATGAGCGAGAGGTCGGTGAAGTTGCTTTGCCCGTTCAAGTAATCGGAAAGCTCGTTTTTGAAACCGCTTTCGGCCTCGAACTCGCCGCGCTTGTTGTCGATGTTACCGAGCGCATGCTTCGCGACGCGCTGCACGTAGGATTTCACGTTCTTGTCCGAAAGGTCCAGCTCTTCCTGTGAAAACACGTTCACGCATGAGACGAAATCGAAAACGTGCAAAATGGCGTGGTTGATTTTGAACATGGAATTGGGCTCCCTCTCGTGACGAATAGCGGGAACACACATTACCCCATGAAGTGCGCGCGGGCAAACGCTTCTCGGCAGCGTGCGGTGGAGGGGCAGGCATTTGAGGCGCGCGCGAAATGGCGGACGCAAGTCGGTCTCAGTGCGATGGAGAGGTCGCTCGTTTGGGAGCGCGCGAAATGGCGGAAAAAGTCGGCTGTGCGCGGTGGAGAAGTCGGACGCTCAAGGGAGTGTGTGAAAATGACGGGCGCAAGTCATCCGCGGCGCGATGAAGGATCCGAGGTTTGGGTTTTTAGGGCGTGTACAAAATTGACGATAAGTTGCGCAGGGTCCACTGCCAATTCAGAAGCTCAGACGCAGCAGGGTTGCGGCCCCACAAAACGACGAGGTCAGCGCGCTTCCAGTCCGATTTATCGGAACAGAAGCCGCCGTAGGTGCACGGCTCGAGCCACATGTCGGAGCTGTAGCAGATGGTGCCGCTGCCACCGGTGTTCGGCGTGCCGAACAGGTTGGTGAACTTGTAGTGCAGGTTGGACTGCGTGCGGTACGTTCCCTCGAGGAAGCACAAGGTCTCGGCTCCGTACTTGTCGCGGAGATCGGCAAGTCGCTCGGCCATCTCGTCGAAGGCCTGGTCCCAGGTGATCTCTTCCCACTGGCCGCTTCCGCGCTCGCCGACGCGCTTGAGGGGCCTCTTCAAGCGGTTGGGGTTGTACTCGAAATCCTTCCAGCGGTCATGTTCGAGTCGGGAGCACACATATCCCTCGTTGTGCGGGTTGTCCGGATCTCCCTCGATCTTCACGACTCGGCCGTTTTCCTTCGTGCAGAGAACTCCGCAATTCAGATGGCACAGAAAACACGATGCTCTCTTGACTTCCCTTTCGACCTCAGCCATGTCTTTCTCCTCTCGTCTTCGCGGCGCCGTCTTGGCTACCGATGTTTCGCCGCGTCCATCCTGTTCATTCCCTACTTCGGGCATGCTGGGCGCATCGTGTGCGGAGCGATTGCCGTGGGGGCGTTCGCCTACGCGACGCTCATGGAATGGACCGATCTTGTGGTGTCGAACGCCGAGTTCCAGCTCTACCCGGTGAAACGCTACGCGATGGGGCGCCTTGCGCAGTGGACCGGCTTCGCACTCGGCGTCGTCGTCGCGTTCTTCGCGTTCCGCGCGGGCGACGTGGCGATCGAGGGTCTTGGCGAGCTGTCCTGCGTGATCGCGATCATCGTCGTCGCGGCCTTCTCGCTCTACGGCGCCGACGATTCCGAAACCGAGGACGCCCTGTTGGTCCTCATGACGGCGAGCGCCGAATGCCCGCCCTCGATCGACCCGCCGAAGAACGCGTCGCCCTTCCGCGACCGCTGTCGCGCCATTGCCGAGCAGTACGATCTCTCGCCGCGCGAGGCCCGCGAGACGCGCAGAGGCGTTGGAGAAGACGCGGCCCTGGTCGATTCCGTGCTACACTGATTCGCCGAGAACACTGCGACTCGGGAGGGTCTTCCATGTCTAAAACCGTGGCCGTCATCGACGGCAATTCGCTCATGCACCGCGCCTACCACGCCGTTCCGCCCACGATGAACGCGCCCGACGGCACGCCGACCAACGCGTGCTTCGGCTTCGTCGCCATGCTGCTGAAGTTCGTGGAGATGGCGCATCCGGATGCCATCGTGTGCGCCTTCGATGCGGGGCGCCCGAAGTGGCGCATGGAGGCTATTGAGCAGTACAAGGCGCAGCGTCCCCCGATGGACGACGCGCTTAAAGTACAGTTTCCCCTGATGGAAGGCCTGCTCGAAGCTATGAGCATCCCAGTTGTGCGCGTGGCTGGCTGGGAAGGCGACGACATCTTGGGCACCGTGTCCGCGCGCGACGAGGCGCTCGGGTACCGCACGCTGCTTGTGTCCGGCGATAAGGACGTCTACCAGCTCGTGAGCGAGCTCACCCACGTCGTCACGACCAAGAAGGGCATCACCGACGTTGCGATCTACGGCCCCGACGAGGTCTTCGAGCGCTATGGCGTCACACCCGCCCAGTTCCCCGATTTCCTCGGGCTTAAGGGCGACGCGTCCGACAACATCCCCGGCGTGCCCGGCGTGGGCGACAAGACGGCCGCGAAGCTGCTTTCCGCCTACGGCAACCTTGAGGGCATCTACGAGCACACCGGCGAGCTCAAAGGCAAGCAGAAGGAGAAGATCGAGACCAATCGCGACCAGGCGTTCGCGAGCCGGAAGGTGGCGACCATCTCGCGCGATGTCGATTTCGAGCTCGACTTGGAGGACGCGGCGTTCCCCTCGTTCGACGCCGCGCGCGTGACGGCCGCCTTCAAGAGCATCCGCTTCAACGCGCATCTGACCCACGTGCTGAGCCTCGTGGGGGAGAAGGTGCCTGCCGAGCGAGCCGCGCTTTCATGGGAGCCCGTTCTGCACGGTGCCGACGCGCATGCCGCCGTTAAGGGCGCGATTGCGGAAGGGGAACGCGTGGGCATCGCGTTCGTCGAGCCCGAGCAGGCGTCGCTGTTCGACGCGGGCGCGTTCGCGGCGTTTTCCACCTCGAAGGGCGTTGCTTCCTTCGAAGGCGACGAGGCGCTTTCGGTGCTTGCCCAGGTCGTGGCGCAGGGGCGCTTCGCCGCGCTCGACGCGAAGGAGATGCTGCACCGGGTGTATCCCGCGGACACGGCGCAGGAGGCGCTCATCACTGACGAGGAGCTGTTCGCGGCGGAGATGTTCGACGTGGGGCTTGCGGGCTACGTGATGAACTCGTCCGTTTCCGACTATACGCTCGAATCGCTCGCCGACGAGTACTTAGGCGGGGCCCTTCCCGAGGTGAAGACCGACGAGGAGCGCGCCTGCGTGCTCGCCGCGGCGGCGCGCGCTCTCGAGGAGCCGCTTTCCCGCGCGCTCGAAGACGACGGGTCGATGCGCACCTACGCCGAGATCGATCTGCCGCTTGTTCCCGTGCTCACCGCGATGGAGCGCACGGGCGCCGCGATCGACGTCGCGCACCTCGACGAGATCGGCGAGCGCACGCAGGGCGACGTCGATGCCTTGCGCGCGCGGATCATCGAGCTAGCCGGCGAAGAGTTCAACGTCGACTCGCCCAAACAGCTCGGTCATATCCTGTTCGAGGTCTTGGGCCTGCCGCCGAAGAAGAAGACGCAGCGCGGATATTCCACCGACGCGAAGGTGCTCAAGGAGCTCGCCGAGGTTCACGAGCTGCCCGCGCTCGTCCTGCGCTACCGCGAGCTCGCCAAGATCAAGTCGACCTACATCGACGCGCTGCCCCGCATGCGCGCAACCGACGGGCGCGTCCATTCCTCGTTCAACGAGACGGTGACGACGACGGGCCGCTTGTCCTCGTCAGACCCGAATTTGCAGAACATCCCCGTGCGCACCGAGTTCGGTCGCCACATTCGAGAGTGCTTCGTGCCGCTCGACGAGGACTCGCTGTTTCTCTCGGCTGACTACTCGCAGATTGAGCTTCGCCTGCTCGCGCACCTGTCGGGTGACGAGCACCTGGTCGCGGCTTTCAACAGCGGCGCCGATTTCCACGCATCGACGGCGAGCCGCGTGTTCGGCATCCCTGTGGAGGAAGTGACGCCCGAGCTTCGCTCCCGCGCGAAGGCGGTGAACTTCGGCATCGTCTACGGGCAGCAGGCGTTCGGGCTCTCGCAGAGCCTTGGCGTACCGTTCGGCGAGGCAAAGGACATGATCGACCGTTACTTCGAGGCCTATCCCGGCGTGCGCGCGTACCTGGACGCCACGGTCGAGCAGGCGCGCGAGCGTGGGTACGCAGAGACGATGTTCGGCCGCAAGCGCCACATTCCCGAGCTCCATGCGGGCAACGCGAACCTGCGCGGGTTTGGGGAGCGCACGGCGATGAACCATCCCATGCAGGGCTCGGCCGCCGACATCATCAAGCTCGCGATGATCGAGGTGTCGCGCAGGTTGCGGGAAGAGGGCTTCGCCGCGAAGCTGCTCATCCAGGTGCACGACGAGCTGGACTTCAGCGTGCCCCGAAGCGAGGTCGAGGCGCTCTCGGCCATGGTGCGTGAGGTGATGGAAGGCGTCGTCGAGCTCAAGGTTCCCCTCATCGCCGACGTTTCGAGTGCCCCCACCTGGGCGGAAGCGCACTAGAAGGCTAGGGAAGGCGCAGCTTCCCTAGCCGCGGGCGGCGCGCTTACTGCTCTGCACACGGCAGAATTCCCAAATTCGGCAAGCCTTCCTCGATCGTCTCCCGCGCACGTTCGTCTAGATACGCCTCGTTAAGCCTTGACTTGCTGTAAGCGAGATACGAATCGCGCGTTTTCTCGATAAGCTCATGTGTGAAGAATTGCTCCCAGCTGAAGAAGTCGGCACTTTCGATATAAGAGGCTGGACTCCGAAGCATCTCTTGCGTTCGTTTGTCGGGAAATAGGCCCGATTTCAGGACAAGCCACTCAAATGATTCGGGCAGGAAGAGCTTAATGCGCTTGAATCGTTGAAGCGATACAAGGAACTCCATTTCGGGTCCGAATGCTGCTCCGTCGGCGATTACAAGGATGTCCCGCTCTTTCCTATTGAGCGCAATATCGTAGATGTTCGACTTCCCGCCTGCGCTTATGCAGGGTATGCCGCTATTTTTGCAAAGTACGGCAAAGAATTCGTAGCCAGAGTTACTGTCTTCGACGATGACAACTTGCGGCTTTGCGCCGTCGAACTCGCTTTTCCCGTAAATGCGGTATGTGGAGGCATAGGTTCGTGAATAGACGGGGTACTTCGTTGTTGAGCGGTTGGTGTTCTTAAGGCCGTAAATCTCGTCGACGCTGTAGGGGAGTTGTGGAAGCGATTCGCGCGCGACCAACACGTAATAGTTGCTGCTACAGCGTGCCGCGTGCGCGAATTCGTGCGATTTCATGAAGGCGTTGTCCTCGTCGATGAACACGATGCTGTTCTCGATGAACGAAAGATCACGCAGCCAGTTGCGACCTGCGAGTATTTTGCAGGGAACATCGCAATTAATGACCACGCCGCTGTTTGCTCCAAGCTCGTCATAGGCGGCAATGAGCTCGAGAAGAGTTGTCTTCCCGGTTGCGCTCTTGCCTTGAAGAATGGTGAGGTTCCTTGAAACGGTGAGCTTGATCTGCACTTTGTTGTTGCGGACTACAACATCGTGGACTCCTCTCATTTTGCGGACTCCCTCAGGCATTTGGCTGCAACGAGAACAAGCTCGTCCATCGAATGGACAACTTCGTCGGTGTTGGCGACATGGATGGTGAACCGCCTTTCACCGAAGTTCATGAGGTGATAAAGATTGACAGTGACATCTTGGGCCTTGCCGATGGCCAGAATCCACCGTGCGCAATTATCTCCGCAATTGGAGGCGTTGTAGATGTTCTCGGGCATGAAATGCATGAGAAGCAAAGTCTTTGTGCCGCTTGAGAGTTTTTCGGGCGGGATGACGCCGAGGACCTTCGTTTCGATGGCATTGGGCCCCAAGACAACGCCGCGATCGACGGCCTTGATGATCTTTTGGGCGAAAGGGTCTTCGAGCCACTCGGCTGAGTAAACGTTGTTGAAAAAGATAGACGTATTGTAGATAACGCCGTCCATGTCTCCATAGTGAATTGTAAGCAAGGCAAAACCTTTCTTCGTTGGAGCAAAGTATATATCAGGAAGGCGAGCGGGATGGTCGCGGGCTATCGGAATCGGTCGATTGCGGATTCGCGGCATAACGGGCCGAGCTTGAGGCGCAGAAGGCGGAGCTTGCCAAGCAGCAGGAAGAGGCGAAGAAGGCGGCCGAGAAGGAAGCCGAGCGTCAGCAAAAGGCCGCAGAAAAGGAAGCGGAGCGCCAGGCAAGGGCGGCTGAACGGGAAGCGGAACGCCAGGCGGGGGCAGCGGAGCGCGAGGCTGAGCGCCAGGCGAAGGCCGCCGAGCGGGAGCGCCAGAAGCAGAAAGACGCCGTGGCCCGCGTCGCCACGAGCATCTTGGGATCCGCCGGCCGTACCGCCGCCAACCAGATTGTCCGCGGCCTCTTCGGCACGCGCCGCTAGTTCTTGACGCCGCGAGTACCGAGCAGGGCATAGTCCAGAACATCAAGCAGTTCATCATGACGTTTGGTAGGGGCTTCTCGTTCGTGGGCAATCAGTACCACCTCGACACCTTTGGCGTGGACCAATATGTTGACCTGCTGTTTTTCAACCGTGTCTCAACTGTTTGGTGGCCGTTGAGCTCAAGCGAGGGCCGTTCAAGACTGCCTACCTAGGCCAGCTGTCCGGATACTTGCGAGTGCTAGACGACTATGAGCGCCGTGAACACGAGAACCCGTCCATCGGCTTGGTGCTCTGCAAGGATATGAACAGGGCGTTCGTCGATTACATCATTCAGGACTATAACAAGCCCATGGGCGTTGCCACGTACAAGACCTCGGCTGACATGTCGAGCGGATCGTAGGAGAATCCTGCGACGTACCAATTGTGAAATCTGTCGACGTGCTCCATAAGGAGCTCTACGTCCTCTTCAGATATTAGCTCGAACCAGTTCATGATTTGTCTCCTGGAGACTGCGCTCGGCGTTTTCCTTGGTGCCGTATCATGCGGACCCTTCGAGTTAATATCGCGCTTGCGCCGCGATTCATCACGCCGCAGCGCATCGCTTCTCGTCGCATTGCGTCGTAACGCTATAATAAATCGAAATAACTCGAAACGCATTTGTATTGCATTTTTGGTCGATGGGAGCGCAGGTGCCTAGCAGTTATAAGGAGCTCATCAAGGGCAATCCCGACGAGACGGAAATCAGGAGCTTCCTGATGAACGGCGACCAGGTCTCCGTGACCCTGCGCATCCCCGATACCCTGCGCGACGCTGCGAAAGAGGAGGCGGCCCTCCGGGGCATGAGCTTCTCCGCCTTCGTGCGCACGTGCATGATCGAAGAGCTCGCGAAGAAGGGGGCGTGAGCATGATCCGTGTCAAGACTCTCACCGTCCAGCTCATAGACGCGCAGCCGGACCGCATCCGCATCTGCCGCATCGATGGCGAGTCGCTTGTGACCGTCGTCGTTCCTAGGGAGGACCTCGCCGAGGCGAAGTCGCTGCCGAACATCCCGCAGCGCGGCGTCTACTACCTGCTCGACGAGGACCACGGCAACGTGAGCCGCGTCTACGCGGGGCAGACGACCCAGGGCATCGCCCGGCTCGACGCGCACAAGGCGAAGAAGGAGTTCTGGAACAAGGCCGTCATGTTCCTCGATGACGACCAGAACATCAGCAAGGACGCGCTGGACGTCCTAGAGGCGAAGGCCATCGACTACGTGCGCACCCACGGCTCGTACGAGACCGACAACTCGGCGACGCCCAAACCCTACGTCGACCCGTACAAGGAAGAGGCCGTCGAACGCCTGCACGATAGGATTCTCTTCAGGATGGCAGCTCTGGGGTACGACCTCGACAGAGTCGACCAGGGTCCGGCGGGTGCGCCGGCGGTCTTCCACACGAAGAAGAACGGCATACGCGGGGCAGGGCGCTACGACAAGGCCACCGGGCACTTCACCGTGCTCGCTGGCTCGAAAGTGAACCTCTCGAGACCCGTGCTGAAAAACGCGGCCGTCGCGGCCGCGCGCAGGGAGATCTTCGGCGATTCGGGCGGTATCGCAGAGCTCGCCGAAGATCTCGAGTTCCCGACGCCCAGCGCCGCGGCGGTGTTCGTGCTCGGCGGCAGCCAGAACGGCTGGACCGAATGGGTAAGCGACGACGGAGAAACACTCAATCAAGTCTATAGAAGCGAGGAAAACTAGATGAACAAGCAGCAATTGGCATCAAAGATATGGGAATCCGCCAACAAGATGCGCTCGAAAATCGAGGCAAATGAATACAAGGATTACATCCTGGGCTTCATCTTCTACAAGTTTCTCTCCGAGACCGAAGTCGCCCGCCTGAAGGCACGTGATTTCGCCGAGGAGGATTTGCCGAGCCTCGTGGAAGACGATGAGGAAACGGTCGAGTTCGTCAAGGGCGAGTGCGGCTATTTCATCGCCTACGAGAACCTCTTCTCCACCTGGGTCGCCAAAGGTGGCGACTTCGAGATTTCGAACGTTCGCGACGCCCTCTCTGCCTTTAGCCGCAACATCGACCCTGCCCGCAAGCGCGTTTTCGATGGCATCTTCGACACGCTGCAGACCGGTCTCTCCAAGCTCGGCACCGACGCACGGAGTCAGTCCAAGGCTGCTCGCGACCTCATCTACCTCATCAAGGACATCCCGATGGACGGTCGCCAGGACTACGACGTGCTTGGCTTCATCTATGAGTACTTGATCAGCAACTTCGCCGCCAACGCCGGTAAGAAAGCCGGCGAGTTCTATACGCCACACGAAGTCTCCATGCTCATGAGCGAGATAGTCTCGTGGCACCTGGCCGGACGCGAGAACATCACTATCTACGACCCCACGAGCGGATCGGGCTCGCTGCTCATCAATATCGGCAAAGCCGTGGCACGACGCAACGGCGACCCGGACTCCATCAAGTATTATGCGCAGGAGCTTAAGGAGAACACGTACAACCTCACGCGTATGAATCTGGTCATGCGCGGCATTCTTCCCGACAACATCGTGGCACGCAATGGCGACACGCTCGAAGACGACTGGCCCTGGTTCGACACCGTCGAGAACAAGGATGAGACCTACGATCCGCTCTTCGTCGATGCCGTGGTGTCGAACCCGCCGTACTCCCAGAACTGGGATTCGGAAGATAAGGAGCTCGACCCTCGCTTCAAATTCGGCGTTGCCCCTAAATCCAAAGCTGATTACGCCTTCCTTTTGCATGATTTGTACCACTTGCGCCCCGACGGCATCATGTGCATCGTTCTGCCCCACGGCGTGCTGTTCCGCGGCGGCGAGGAGGGCACCATTCGCAAGAACCTGGTGGAGAACCGCCATATTCAGGCAATCATCGGGCTTCCTGCCAATATCTTCTTCGGCACGGGCATCCCCACCATCATCATGGTGCTGCGCAAGCAGCGCGAGACGAGCGACGTATTGGTGGTGGACGCCTCCAAGCACTTCGTGAAAGAGGGCAAGAACAACAAGCTGCGGGCAAGTGACATCAAGCGTATCGTTGACGCCGTGACAACGAACGCGACCGTCGACAAGTTCAGCCGCCTGGTTCCCATCGACGAGATCCGCGCCAACGACTATAACCTCAACATCCCGCGCTACGTGGACTCGAGCGCGGCCGTCGAAAGCTGGGACGTGTACGCCACCATGTTCGGCGGCGTACCGAAGGCCGAGGTCGACGCGCTCGAACGCTACTGGAAAGTATGGCCGAGCCTCAAAGGGCAACTCTACCGCGACGCCGACGGTTCGTGTCTTACGCCCGCGACCGACGACGTTGCGCAAGTGGCGAAGGAAAACGCGGACGTCTGCGCCTTTCTGGGCGACTATCGTGATGCTATAAGCCATTTACCTGCCACGCTGCGAAGCCGCTTGGTAGACGGCGCTGATGAAGTCGATACCGTGGCGGAGGAAGAGGCCATCGCGGCGCTTTTGAAAGACGCGCTGGCGGGCACAGCCCTAATCGACGGTTACGATGCCTACCAGGCGCTCGACGATGCCTGGGTGGGAATTTCCGGCGACCTGGAAGTCATCCAGACCGAAGGGAAAGGCGCCGTGCGCAAGGTGGACCCGAACATGGTGGTCAAGAAGAAGAACGGCAAAGACGTCGAGGTGCAGGACGGCTGGGCTGGCCGCATCCTACCGTTTGAGCTTGTTCAAGAGCACCTGCTTGCCGACGACGTCAAGAAGATTGCTTCCCGTGATGCCCGCCTAGGCGAGATATCGCAGGAAGTAGATGGGATTCTCGAGAGCTTCGACGAGGAGGACAAGGGATCCTCTGCTGCTGTCAGCGACGAAGGTTCGTTTGTGGCGGCTGAGCTCAAGAAGGCTGTGAAGGCTATCGGAAAGCACCCTGAAAACGATTTCGAGCAAGGTCTGGTTCGTGCGCAGGCGCTGCTCGATGAGGAGAAAAGCCTCAAGAAGGCGAATAAGGAAGCGAGAGTAGCCCTTGAGGAGACGACCAAGGAGGTCATCGAGGGCCTGACCAACGACCAGTGCGACGATCTGCTGGCCGCCAAGTGGATAGAGCCGCTGCAGGCCGAGCTTCTGGCCCTTCCCGAAACCGTTGTGAGCGACTTCATCGCGAAGGTAGCTGCGCTCAACGCCAAATACGCGACAACTTACTCGGACGTGTGCAACCAGATAGATGATGCAGAAAGCCAGCTGGCAGACATGTTGGGGCAGCTTAGGGGCAACGAGTACGACATGGCGGGCATCACCGAGCTGCGCAAGCTGTTGGGCGGTGAGTAGCATGGCGGAGAAACAAAATACCCCAGAAATCCGCTTTGAGGGCTTCATTGACCCTTGGGAACAGCGTAAGTTGGGAGAGGTTGCTACTAGGCATGACAATTTGCGCATTCCGATTACTGCCAAGGATCGAATTCCCGGTGACACCCCTTATTACGGAGCGAATGGCATTCAGGACTACGTAGAGGGTTATACACATGAGGGCGAATTTGTCCTTGTTGCCGAGGATGGTGCTACGGATTTAGACAATTATCCCGTACAACTGATAAGTGGTTTGAGCTGGGTGAATAATCATGCGCATGTAATAAAAGCTATTCCTGACGTAGCACAAAACCGTTTCATAATGTATCTGATTAAAAGCATGGGTATTGCCTCTTACCTGGTCGGGGGAACTCGGTCAAAGCTCAATGCCGAAGTATTGATGGGAATTGAACTCAAGCTCCCATCAAATAGCGAGCAAATCTATATCGGTGCACTCTTGAGTACCCTGGATTCTCTCATCACCCTTCATCAGCGTAAGTACGACAAGCTGTGCACGGTGAAGAAATCGATGCTCGACAAGATGTTTCCGAAACCCGGCGAGACCGAACCCGAAATCCGCTTCGAGGGTTTCACTGACCCTTGGGAACAGCGTAAGTTGGGGGAGGTTGCCCCGCTACAGCGTGGTTTTGACTTACCAGTCAACCAAATGATGCCCGGTCCTTATCCCGTTGTGATGTCGAATGGGATAGGCGGATGGCACTCAAAATATATGGTTAAGGGCCCGGGTGTTGTCACGGGTCGCTCCGGGACTATCGGCAGTCTTCATTATATCGAGCAAAACTTTTGGCCACACAACACCAGCTTATGGGTCACTTCATTCAACGGCAATGAACCAAGATTTATCTACTGGCTTTATGCCTCAATAGGTGTTGAACGTTTTGGATCGGGTAGTGGCGTACCTACTCTTAACCGAAATGACGTGCATGATTTGCGAGTTGGATTTCCATGTGATGTTGCCGAGCAACGCCGAATCGGCACTTTCTTTTCCTGCCTCGACGGCCTCATCGCCCTTCATCAGCGTAAGCTTGAGCTATTAAGGAATATCAAGAAATCGCTGTTGGATAGGATGTTCGTTTAATAACTTTCGTGAGTTGCCTCTAGTTTCGAGCCCCAGAACCGCCGATTTCGCTATGTCGAGTTGGCGGTTTTTCATTCTACTGAGGATAATAATGTTGTGTGCCTTGCCATTAGACTGTCACTGATGAAGGGTGATGAGGGTGTCGATCTCACTCAAAGCCGCGCCTATCGCAGTTTGCTCCGACAAGCCAGGAAATCTTACTTGTGTATCTTGCAGTGCGGCCTTTGAAACGGAAATCACTTTGATCCCCTGCATTAAGGGAAGAAGCTGTCTGTGGTATGCATCGGAATTAAGGTAGTGCCCCAGGTAGCCCGTCCCAAAGGGGAACCGAGGTCGCGCCGGTATTGTATGCAACCCCGAGATAGTTGGCTCTTTGGGTAGTTTCAGCAGTTCAACACACTTGCCAGCCGCTTCGTCTTCCGCTGTGTCGGCGAAAATGACATCACCTTCGCGAAGTATCGACCCAGCAAATTTGGGAAGCACTGTATCGTCGGTAATGAACGGCAAATCGCTTCGTTCGCCATCGAGGCAATCACCGAACTTAATAAGAATATCTCCGTAATGAACATTGCGAGCTGTGCCATTCTTGCCATTCAAACCAGCGCGTGAAAGAGTGTTGTTCTTCAAGAACTCGAAGCAGTCTCCCAACTTACGCTGTTCCCAAGAAAGATACCCGTATAAGCCACGGTATTGGCACTTACGCTGATGAAGGGTGATGAGGCTGTCGAGCCAGTCGAATTGCTCGCCGATAAGCCTCTGTTCGTCTACTGAAGGCATGCTGATCTCACTCTTCAACAATTTATCGAAGAAGAAATAGAGCCTGACACCGCCTTCTTGCAACATTTCTATTTGCTGCGTAAACAACCGCGTTTTGAACCAATGCCAAAGAAAGCGATTGTCGCAGGTTTCGTCAGTCTGGAAGACTTCATAGAGAGAGCTAACAATTACATTTCCGCTGGTAGATTGATAGCCAATTGAGCCAACATTGATTCTGGCAGGATTGTACGCAAAGCTTTTCGGCTCAACAATCCAATAGCTTGTTTTATCAGCTTCACACATCGTCCCGCCGTTTTCGAAGCGTTCATCCTGGGGGACGAAGCCGCGATCGTTAGTCACAGAATAGCTAGGTAGTTCGAGATTCTCCGAGTTCCTGATTCCAGATGCGCTGACAAAATCAGCAAACTTACGCTGTTCCCAAGATGAATTCGTTCAATCTGGATAACCGCTTGGGAACAGCGTAAGTTGGGGGATCTTTACCGATCGGGTGACGAGAAAAACGAACGGCTTGAGTTCAATATCGACAAAACCATATCCGTTTCAACGATGACCTGGAATCCCGGAGGAAATGGCGCCGCCGCCGAATCATTGCCATTATTCAAAGTCCTTCGTTATGGCGACCTTGCATTTGAGGGCAATCGCACAAAAGGCCACCCCTACGGCAAGCTTGTGGTTAATGATATTGGAGCAGGCATTATGTCGTCGCGCTTTAGGACGCTAGCGGCCAAGCAGACACCTTGTGTGTCGTTCTGGAAGTGCTTTCTTCTTAACGATGCCACATTCAGGTCGATATATATCAATTGCACGAAACGCGGGACGTTAATGACTGAGTTGGTCGTACCTGAACTATTGCAAAGCAGCGTTTTATTGCCGACCGAAGCTGAGCAGTCAGAAATAGGTACTTTCTTTACGCAACTAGATTCTCTTATCACCCTTCATCAGCGTGAGCCACGGTTTGCTGATACAGGTTAAATTAGAGTCGAAAGAGCCCTCATGACGATGTCAATGTCCTTGTTCTCGAGCTCTTGAATGACGTGCAGATAGGTTTCCTGAGTGGTGGTCATGCTTGCATGGCCGAGCCTTCGGGATACGCTGGCGATAGAGACACCGGCGAACAGCAAAAGTGACGCATGCGTATGCCGCAGCCCGTGGACGGATATGACAGGCACGCCAACATTCTTGCAGTGGCGTGCCAAAACGCTGTTAGCTGTCGAGTTATAGACCTTTCCCTTCGCAAATATGGGCTCGGTCGGCGGAAGGTCTTTGAGCAACCCAGAAAGCTGCATGATGAGTTGCCAGTCAAGTTGAACCTTCCGCACCGATGAGGCGTTTTTCGTGGGAACGAATCCGCCGCCGTTCTTGTAATCCCAGGTCTTGTTCACCGAGAGCGTTTGATGAGCAAAGTCGAAGTCTTCGGGAGTAAGCCCTAGGGCCTCGGAAAAGCGCAGGCCCGTTTTAGCGACTATGAGAATAAGCCAATCCCAACTCGGCTCGTTTGATAAGTCAAGGTCGCCGAGCATGGCATGGAGCTCAAACTGATTGAGATATTTGATCTTTTTCGCACGCGGCTGTTTTCCTTTGATGATAGCCTTGCGCGTAGGATCTCGGGGAATGAGTCCTTCGTCAACTGCGTCAAGGATCGCCCCTTTAAGCTGATGGTGAAAGTCCATGGTTGTCTGCCGCTCATGATGCTCTGCGTAAGCATTGATGAGCTGCTGGTACGAGGTACGGTTGAGATCTTTTATCTTGAGGTCTGGAATCAGCTTGGCGAGCCAAGACTGCGTGAGCCGATACTTTCCCATGGTGACCTCGCGGATGGCTCCTTCTTTGTAGACGTTAATCCATTGCGAGTAGTAATCGCAGAAAAGCGATTCTCCATTGATATCGATTGGCATTTTTACCCTCTTTCATCGTGTGAGGTGGCTCACGCTGATGAAGGGTGATGAGGCTGTCGAGACCGAGAACGACCGTAGATATGCGCTTCTGCTCGCTTTCCGACGGGTAAGGGATCTCAACTTCGGCGATGTCGTTGCCATGGACATGCACGACCGATTTTCCTTGTGCTCGCTTTGCTAAATCGTCATGAGCTTTGCTGTACGTTATAGCAAGCGCGATATAGTCTGGATCAAGCTTGCTTACTGGAGTGACGACGTTCAAATCGCCTCCAAAAATGATTCCTGACCTGCGCACGGATGATGCAACGGCAATATCTTCTGCCGTTTCCCCGGATGCAGGAACGATTACTTCGTTGCCCTTCGAAAGAAGCGATCCCTCTTGCTCAACGGCAAAAGTGTCCACGTTCTCAATACGTGCTTCATATTGGGTATACAGGCGTCCATACAAGATCAGTGGGGTGCCAGCATCCCTAATGTCGGCTTTGCTGTAGCCATGCCCCTTAGAAATAGTGCAGAGCTCGCCCAACTTACGCTGTTCCCAAGATGAAACGAGGGGACGCATGGCCACATACGCCCCCTCGGATTGGCGAACTCTCGATTTCGCCTGTTCAAAATCGTCGCTCATTCATCGATGTCGAAGCCACCTTCAAGGATAAACTTCTTCAACAGCGCCGCCGCACGGGTGTTCACCTTGAACAGGGGGAGCGTCTTGCCTTCCTTCTGCTCAAAGAAGGCCTTGGCGCGCACCTTGTCCACCGAGTCCTTCAAATCATCGAAGCGCCCGAACTCGTTAATGTTCGATTCCGTCAGGTCAAGCGCAGCCATGGTGGCAAGAAGCTCGCCGTTTATACCGAGCGCCTCGACGACTCGCTCGACCTGAGCGTTTTTCGCCTTGCGGGCATAGGACGTGATGTAATCCCTCAGCGTCTTGCCGTCTTCCAGGGCGGCGTCCCCTCGCTCCACATCGTGAAGGAACAGCTCGGCGAAGCGCTGGTCATCCTGGCTTAGGGACGCGAACGATCGGTGGAGCTCCTCGCGCGCGGCGGCAAGACCCTCGTCGTCCTGCTCAAGGCATTTCAGCCACTTCTCGAAGTTCGCGTTCATGTAGTCGCTGTCTATGAGCCCCGTGTCGATCTCGGTTATATGACCATCGAGCTCGTAGGGCGCTTCGGGCGCATCGCCAGGTCCGCCCCCTCCTGCGAACAACTCCTTGTAGCGCTGCACGAGAATGAGGTAGGTCCGCTCGTCGATGACCGGTTGCACGAAGAAGGACTTGCCCCTCGGCTCGCCTTCCTCCGGCTCCTCCTCAAACTCGTAGGTGTCCTGCTCCCATGTGAAGCCCTGCACCTTCGCGGCCTCGAAAAACTCGTTGAGCTCAATGAACTCCTTGGCGAACTTGCGCCTGGCTTCCTGCGATGCGGGGAGTTTGGAGAGGTCTCCTACGCCTGCTGCTTCGAAGACCATGAGTATCTCCTGAAGGCGCGCGTCCATCAACGCGATATTCTCCGGTAGTTTCTGGACGAACATGTCGAGCGGGCGGTCTCCCGAATACAGCTTCACTGCCGCTTCGATATAGCCCTTCATGGTGTGGGGACGACGGTAATAGCGAATCGTGCCGAAGGGCTTATCGGGGCCGAACAGGCGATCGGTGCGGCTGAACGCCTGGATGATGCTCTCGTAGTCGATGACCTTGTCGAGGTAGAGCGTGTTGAGCCATTTGGAGTCGAAGCCCGTGAGCATCTGGTCCACTACGATGAGCAGGTCGATGCGAGAGTCGCGGTTGGAGTCGACGTTGACGTAGGGCTTCTTGTGAGACAGGCGCGCCGAGATGTCCTTTTTCATGGCGGGCCATGTAGGGATGGTGAACTCCTGGCCGTATGCTTTGTTGTAGTCTTCAATGAGCTCGACCAGGGCATCTTCCTTCACCGTAGAGCCGGCGTTGTTGTCAATGCTCGGGTCGAAAAGGGCGGTCACCTTCATTTGCGGCGCCTCCATCTTAAAGGCGTGGTAGTAGTCGATCGCCTCGGGGATGGAGCTCGTCGCCAAGATCGCGTGGAACTTGCCGCCGTGGGAGAGCACCGGGAAGCGGCGCAGGATGTCCTCTACGACCTTTTCGTGGTGCGGAGTGCCGGGCCAGTATTGGGCGCGGGTAAGGAAATCCTCGATGCCCTTGATGCGGTTGCCGGCGCTGTCGACCATCGGTCCCATGGGGACCTTTGCCGAGTCCATATAGTAGTAGAAGACCTTGCTCTTTCGATCGTCGGTGATGGCTTCGGCTACTGTTGCGGCTTTCGCTTGCTCTAGGGCAACCGCTTCGCGCACGTCGTGGTCATCGAAGGTGGTCACCATGTAGGGGTCGAAGCCCAGCACGTTGCCGTCACGGATGCCGTCGGCGATGCTGTATCGGTGCAGGCATTCGCCGAACACCATAGCCGTGGTCGACCCCTTCTTCTGATTCTCGTCGAGGATTGGCGTTCCCGTGAAACCGAAGAAGAGGGCATTGGGGAAGGCGCGGCGTATGTCCTGGAGCATGTCGCCGAAGGTGGATCGGTGGCACTCATCAATGATAAATACGATACGCTTGCCGGCCAGGCGGTCGAGCTCGGCTTGGGTGATTCTAGACTCACCGGCCTTCAAGTTGCTCATCTTTTGGATAGAGGTAACGATAAGGCGATTCTTGGGGTCGTCACTGGCGAGCTTGGACTTGAGGACTTGCGTGTTCTCAGTGCCCTGCACGTCGTCGGCGTCGTCGGCGAAGGAGCGATACTCCGAGAGCGACTGCGTGCCCAGCTCGATGCGATCCATGAGGAACACGACCTTGTCGGCATCATGAGAGTCGGCGATAAGTTGAGCCGATTTAAAGCTGGTCATGGTTTTGCCGGAGCCGGTGGTGTGCCAGATATAGCCGCCAGGGCGACCTGGCGTGCTACTGTGCCGTGGCTCATCCCATTTGCATCTGCGGACCTTGTCCGAGATGGCCGCGGCGGCGTAGTACTGGTAGCTGCGCATGACTTTTAGGCAGCCATCCGAGCTGTCAGCCACGGTGTAGAACCCAATGAGCTGATGCGCCATAGGGATAGAGAGAAGCGTCGAGGTAAAGCGCTTCCACTCGTCAGTGCCGGGCTTGTCACCTGCGCAGACGGGCTCGTTGTTGAAGTCTTCCCAGTGGAAGTAGAAATTGGGGTTAAACGCGCCTGCTCCAGGGTTGGCAAAGTACCGCGCTTCATCGGGGGTCATTCCCACAAAGATTTGAACCAGGCGGAAGAGACCCGTGAACACACCTTCGTGCGCGTATTTTTCGATCTGTCCGGTTGCCTGACTTACGGGCACGCCACTGCGTTTGAGTTCGATATGGATGACCGGCATGCCGTTGATGAGCAGGCACAAGTCTCCGCGGCGGTCGTTCAAGATCTTGCTCTTCGCAGGATAGACAGGCTGCTGAGCTATCTGGTAGCGGCTCTGGCCGGCTGCGATCTCCTGACGATCATAGATCTTCAGGCTTACCTCCTTGCCCAGGTGAAGCGCATCGTCAGGGTTGTCGCGCGTGATGGCGACGGTCTTTCCGTTGATGAACCCGTTGAGCGCGAGCGGGGTCTTGAGCGTTTCGATTTGTTCGATTACCTGTGCCATCTCGCCCTGGGTGAGCGGGCAGCCGTTCAGGCGGTCTATGTCGGCATTGTTTTGGAACAGAATCTTCGCCCAGTTGTCGATGAGGTCCTGCTCGGTGGGATAGCGAAGCACGCCCCCCGCGTCGTCCCAGCCATGCTGCTTAAGAACAACGATTACGGCTTCTTCGAAGGCGGCCTCTTTGTCGAAAATCATGTCGAAACCTATCTACGACGTCGTGAGAAGGTATGTATCTGGGAGTGCGCGGCAGCAGATGCAGATGATTCGGCAGCTACTGTTTCCAACTCGGTTTTCGTCATCTGGCGGCACGTCCTTCTCTGGCAATTTGTTCGTTGCGGGCCCCTTCGTAGGGTAAGTTGGAAGGAGGTCATTATGCCGTCATTTTACCAGAGCGCGGATAATCCATGAGGCGGCTTATGCGCGCCCAGGGAATTCGCGCAACAACCGCCGCGCGTTTTTTATTTGGATTCGCGGGCAAACGGGTGCCTGTTGCTTACGGCTGCAAGCGATATCTGTCCGCGCGCGACGCGCGCAAAGGTCCCTGTAATCCGTTATGCTATCGACATTAGCCGTTACTAACCTGTCCTATTTGTCCGCTTGCTGCATCTGGGCAGATGGGGCGGGAGCAGAAGGGAGTCCATCTGATGGAAGATGAGGAAAAAAACGAGTTGACCCGCCGTGGTTTCGTTATCCTTGCAGCCTCGGCTTTTGGTGCGTTTTTCATTAAACCTCCGCTTGTTGCCGCCTCAGGTGACAGAGACTATCTCGTCAGTATCCAAACAATCGGTTACGGGTACCTTTGGCCCGAGGAGGACGAGGACGACGATTTCATGTTCGAGGCCGATTCCGCTGAGATTCAGCGTGAGGCCTTGGAGCCTGGCTCCATACTTTACTTCAGGCAGGACCCCGACATCCCGAAAGACTCCGCCTGGCTTGACGTGGTCGCGTCGGACGGCGAGAAGCTCTGCGATATTCCCTGGCGAGGTACTCCCGAAGAGGAGAGTGCCGTCATGCGAATCGTCGAGAAGATCAATGATGGGTACGAGGTGTGGGCCGAAGTTACCGATGCCGAGCACGACACTATGAACGCAGGTCCTGATAGGGCTCGAGTTCACAACATCGAGTTTGACGTTTTCTGCAGATAGGTGAGAGGGGGTTGTCGTGCTGTGCCCGTGACGCCCGATGGTGTGCATTCGGTAACGAGTCGAGGACGTGACGCCTGCCTTGCTGGGCGACACTGGCCGTTTGGAGCGGAACGGTGAAGAGGTGCTTGATGGCATCTGGGTAGAGGATGCCATTACTCCGACCAATGACGCCCCAGGCGAGGGCTACATCGACATAACGCCCGAATACACGATTTGGCCCTAGCGCCATCCGCGTCGCTTGCACGGTCTGCCCCTGACGCGCGGCTTCGATCGCCTGGTCGACCGCCCGACCCGATTTCTTGTGGCGCTCTCCTCGATAAATGACGCCCCTTGCAAATGGAACTCGCGCAAACTTGCTAAACAACTTGCCAACTTGACAAACAACTTGCTAAACCCGCTAAAGAAGTTAGCAAGTTGCGAGAAGAGAGATTCCCCTATGGACGCAAAAGAGCTTAAAACCGCGATTCGGCAGCTGAAATCGTCGTGCACCGACAACCAGTCGGTCGAGGTGAGGGAATCCGTCGGGAAGATGCCCTCGAGCATCGCCGAGACGATTTCCGCGTTCGCGAACGGGTCGGGCGGCGCGATCGTGCTGGGGCTGTCTGAGAAAAACGGTTTCGAGCCCGCGGAAAGGCTCGAAGCCCATCGGATCGCGGACGCGCTCTCTCAGGCATGCTCGGACAAGCTCACCCCGCCTGCGCACGCCTCCATCGATATCCTGGAATACGATGGCGCCAACGTGGTCGTCGCCACCATCGACGAGATTCCGCTTCGCGACAAGCCCTGCTTCGTCAAGGGCAAGGGCATGTACCAGGGCTCCTTCATCCGCTCGTTCGACGGTGACAGGAAGCTGAGCCCCTACGAGATCAACAGGCTGCTGGAAGACAAGACGCAGCCGTCGCCCGCTGCCGTGCGCGAGGCGGTCTGCAACGCGATTATGCACAGGGACTACTCCGAGCTCGCGCGCGGCACCCAGGTCCAGGTGAACCTGTACGACAATCGCTTGGAGTTCCTGAGCCCAGGCGGCCTTTACGGCACAGTGACCGCAGCCACGGTCGCTTCCGCTGGCTACTCCTCGACGAGGAACCAATATCTCGCCGACATCCTGGAGTCCACGCCCTACGAAGGGGGCTTCGTTGCGGAGAACAGGGGGACGGGCTTCAAGCTTATGGGGATCGAGCTGGGGCGAAACCAGATGGAAGCGCCAGTCGTCAGGGACTCGGTCGCGATGTTCTCACTCGAGTTCCATCGGCGTACGGACCAGCCGTCGATCGGCTCTGCCTACGACGAAATAATCTCCTTCGTCTCTGCGAACGAGCCGCGCGGTGCAGGGGAGATTTCCGCTGGTTTGAACCTCCCCAGGAGCACCGTCACGCATCGCCTGAAGAAGCTTGTCGGCGAGAAGAGGCTGGAGAGGATTGGGACGGAAAGAAGCCGGAACCAGAAATACCGTCTGCCGTAGCTGCGGGCAGCAAGAATGGGCGAATCAGGCCCTTGATTCGCGGTTTCGGGAATGACTCACTTGATTCACGAAACCGCAGGTCGCTCTTTCAATCACTCCCAGGTTTCCGCCGGGATTCGTAGCGGGCGGCTTGAAAAGGGGTGATTCGGGCGTCTGGCAAGCTCCGGCGTCAGGCGCGGCTTCGCTAGCGAGACGAGTCGATTCGCTCGATCAGGCCGTTGGCCCATGCCACGGCGTCGTCGGCGGTTGGCAGGACGTCGAGCCCGTCTGCCTGGGCGGCGTACAGCGAATCCCAGTCTTCGCCCTTCATGATCGTCGGGGGCCATTTCTGCTCCTGGCGGTACGCGAAAAGCCTGACGCACACCGCCCGCACCTCCGCATAGTCGGCCGTTCCGCCCGATACCGCGATTTGCAGGTCTATCAGGTCGTGAGCGCGCTCGCTGCCGGGGCTGCTCGCCGCGTGGAGCTTCTGGGCGATCTGGTGCTCGAGCCTCATGCACGGGACCGGTCCGGGTTCGGGGAAGCCGAGCGCCCTCATCATTGCGGCGGCCTCGGGCGACGAGACCATGTCGGGGTTGTCGGCGTCACCGATCTCGTTGTGGCCGACCTCGAGCGGGAGCGTCATCCACGACTTGCCGTTGTAAGCGATCTTGATCTCGAAGGGGTGCATGACGTACGCGGGCGGAACGCCTTTCGGGGAGGCGGGCTCTCTTGGAACGACGATCCCCGTGAATCCGGACCATCCTATGGCGAGCGCGTCTTCCAACCGCGCGATGTAGTCGTCCAGGGAGGATGCCCTGGCAGTGTCGAGGTCTCGCGAGAAGCGCGTGGCGTCTTTCCCGAAGCGGATTTTCAGGGCGTTCCCGCCCTTCGCCGCCCCGTCGGGCAGCATCTGCCCGACGATCGCGGTTGCGAGCAGCCTCTTGACGCGGCCCGGCTCGTCTCCCGTGCTCGCGCAGAGCCTGTCGATGGCAATGTCGAGGTTGCGTCTGCTGTTTGGCCTCTTGGCTTCCTTCATGGCAGCTCCTTCATCAGGTCCTCGTATTCGCCGGAGGTGACGAGCCCCTCGGCGCGCGCGCGTTTCGCCGCTTCCGCAAGGCGCTCGCCCATAACGGACCCCTCGCACGCCTTGATGGCGTCGGCGACGCGCTGGGAGGGTATGCCTTCGTAGAACGTCGTCGACGCGCCTTTGGGCGCGGGCACGGCCTTTATCCAGTCGGGCAGCTTGCGCCGTACGCGCTTCGGCGTCGCCACGGACACCGAGCGCGGGTCGACGAGGGCGAGTCCGTGCATGGACAGCACGGACTCGCCCCATAGGAAGCTCCCATCGCCCACGAGCGCCACGGCCTCGGCGAAGGGGTCGAGGGGCGTCGGGACCCAGCGCGCAACCTTGTACACCCCGTGCCCGCGACGGACCAGCTTCCCGTCGGTGCACCATCTTCGCATCTCGCCCGAGGTCACGCCCGCCTCCCGCGCCTGCGAGGCGGTCACGATGCCGTAGCCGTCGGCTGCTATCTCGTATATCTCGTCAAAATGTTTCATGTCAAAAGACTAACACTTTTGTATGCTTTTTGGCATGAGAAGATGGTTCTGCGGTCTTTTCCGGCAATGCTCCGTTTGCCGCAGGGCTCGTTCTCGGCATCGTTGCGCATATCGATGCTGGGCAAGATAAAGAAGAGGGATATTTGCGCCCTACTTGACTGAATCGCGGTTCGGGAAATACCGTTCCCTAAGCCTTTGGCATTGTCTTTGCCGCCTTAGGCGAACTCGAAACGAGGCAGACGATGAACCAGGGCGCAGGACCGAGACCAGGGCCTTTTCGACTACCGTTCACCTTCGGGGCTCCAGAGGGCTTTGCTGGGGATTGCATACAGCGGGACGTTGCGCATCCAGTCCTGCTCGCGAAATCCCGACATGCTGAAGCGCACGGCGCTCACCCAGGGATGCTTCTGCTTGAAGGCCCGTAGGCTCTTCGAGCGCAGGTTCTCCTCGGCCTTCACCTTGATGGCGTACACCTGGTTGTCGCCTTGCGCGAGGAAGTCTATCTCGCCCGACGAGTTCTCGGCGGACCAGTAGTACGGCGTGAACCCGCACTCCGACACCAGCTGCTGGCAGACGTACTGCTCGGTGAGGGCACCCTTGAACTCCTCGAAGATTGCGCTGCCGCCAATGACGGTACTCTTGTCCAGATGCACCATGGCCCCGAGCAGGCCGACGTCGAGCAGGAATAGCTTGAAGGCGGCGTCGTCCGCGTAAGGGCACAGCGGCAGGCCTGGCTTCGAGATCCTGCGAACCTTCGTGACAAGGCCTGCCTGTTCGAGCCAGGTGATGCCGGATTGGTAGTTCCGCGCGCGGGCGCCCTGGGCGATGTGGCCGAAGACGAACTTCTTGTTCTCCCGGCCGAGATGTGACGGAATCGACCTCCACGCCGCGATGGCGTATTCGGCCTCTGTGCGCGACAGGTGTTTGGAGACGTCGCGCTCGTAGTCACTGAGGATCTGGTTCTGAATGGATCTTGCGTCCTCCAGCAGCCCTCGCTCCAGAAACGCGGCTGCTGCCTCGGGCATGCCCCCCACGTAGTAGTACTGGCGAAGGAGCGGCGTTATCTTTCCCGCAAACGAGTTGATCATGGCGGGGTCGTTGGAGGCGACGAGCTCGGACATGCCGGCGTTGCCGGTTGCAGCGAGGAATTCCCTGAAGCTCATGGGGTAAAGGTCCAGTGCGTTTACCTTGCCCACGGGATATCCGGTCCCGCTGTGGATCGTTATCCCCAGGAGCGACCCTGCCGCGGTGACAGCGAGCCCCGGGGCCTCCTCGCAGAAGTACTTCAAGGAGGTCAGCGCCTTCGGGCACTCCTGTATCTCGTCGAGGATGACGAGGGTCTCTTGCTCCTTAATGACCTCTCCCGTTTCGAACTGGAAGGCCGAGACGAGCCTCTGTATGTCATAGCCGAGCTCGAACTGCTCCTGCATAGCCGTGTTTTGGTCCAGGTTAACGATACGCCCCTATTTTCGCATCAAATGGAGAAAACAGGGGCGTAAAAATGTAAGTAATGGAGAAAGTCAGGTGCTAAATATTCCCACTCGATTGCAGACTTTGTCTACTGCCGTCGCGATATAGCAGCTGCTCTTCTTGTTTGCGCTGGGTGCTATCGTTTCGTTAAGCGTGGTTTTTTGTGGGCAGCGGCGAGAAGCCTTCCGCTTCGGAGGGCCGGACCAACCTCGAGGGCAAACCCCCATCTACAACATCGACGGGACGCCTTCCACTGCGAACGACAGTGCTGGTACCGCAACGGACGGCAGAGCCATCAGCTTTACCTATCAGCAGGGTGGCGCGTTGATCGGCGAGGCGATCAACGACGGTTGGACGGACGGCAACGTGTCGGTTGCCATCGACGGCACGCGAGGGCTTCACGCTCACTGACCAGATAACGACAATGTACGGCTACAACGATTCTGCCGTAGCAGCCCAAAAGGCCATGATGCTGTCGGCGCTTTCTGCCAAGGTGACGCTTGCCGACGGCAGCGAGGAGGTTCTCGATGCTGCGAGAATCCTCAGCGGCGAAGTTGCTGGAGTCTCCCTTGCCATGGCCGACGGCAGCGAGCTTGCCCTCAACGTGCCGGGCAGCTTCGGCAATAATCGTGGGTGGAAGCTGACGTTCGACAAGCTCCCGGCGGGGGCAACGGTAGCCGTTGACTACACTCTGACGGTCGACCGTGCGGCGTATGTTGCCGCGGGTGGCGACCTCGATAGTGTCGTCACCTTCCGCAACGCTTTCGCGGTAAGCACCGCCGATGGCTCTACCGCCGAGGATTCCTCGACCGGCAAGGTCAAGGTGCAGCCCGACGTATCGAAGAAGGGCGTCGTCTCTTCGGGCAAATCGGAGGACGGGAATCCCCTGATCAACTGGTCTGTCGACGTGCGCCTGCAGCAGATCTTCGGTGCCGTCGAGCTTTCAAACCTTGAGACGGCGAGCATCAAAGACGTGCTTGATCAGCGCTTGAAGTATCTGGGCGTCTCGGTCGAGGATAGCCGCACCACGATTGCCGGGACGACAACCACTCCGCTTGAGGAGGGCCGCGACTACGAGGCAAGCTTCGACAAGGCGACGCGCACCCTCGAGGTGAAGATCAAGAACCCTTCGGAGCATCCTGACGTGCGCGTCACGATCAAGACCGAGGTCGTGGGCTCTGTCGACGGCATTGGCAACTCAGTGGACGTGTTCGTTGATGGCCAGCACAAGGGTTCGGACAAGACGGAGGTCAAAGACGACCTGGTTGCTGTTACCGCGTACGGGTCTGTGGTTTCTGCCAAGGCTCCCACCTGGGCGGCGAGCGCTCTTAAGCTTGTCGATGACGGTCAAGGCGAAACCCCTGCGGGCGCCTTTACCTTCTCGCTTGTCCAGGTCGACGAAAGCGGGAATCCCATTGAGGGCGGGCAGAGCGCCGAGGCGGTCAACGGCGCAGACGGTGCGATTTCCTTCGACGCCATCACTTATGGTCCCCGCAACATTGCCGGCACGTACTGGTACCAGATTACCGAGAAGTCGACCGATGAGCTTGCTGCGATCTATAAGATGGACGAGTCGGTAAAGACCGTTAAGGTTACGCTTCAGAAGGGCGCCGACGGAGACTACTTGCTCTCGTGCGAGGTGGTGGACGGCGGCGACGGAGCTGCTACAGATTCTGTGGTGTTCAACAATGAGACCATCCCCGAGGTTCCCGACAACCCCGACAAGCCGGGCAACCCGGATGCGCCGGATACGCCGGGCAACCCCGACAAGCCGGATACGCCGGAAGTCCCGGATTCTCCTGACGCTCCGCAGGCCCCTGAAGCTTCTGGCGACGAGAACGTGCTTTCCAAAACGGGGGACGGCGCTCCGACGGCTTCGCTGCTCGCGCTCGCTCTCGGCGGTTTGGGATTGGCGGCAATCGCTCGACGCCTGCGCAGGCAGTGATGGTTCCGTGCTTTCTCATGAAAAATCCATGCAACGCGCTCGCGCGTAGCCATGAGTTCTGGTATCATTCAACAGGTTGCGCTAAGGACGGCGCAATCGGGAATAAGTGCGATGATACGCGGAGGCGGTGCATATGCGCTCTTCGGAGTCTTGCTACGGCCACGCTTCAAAGTTATCGCATGCAGTTATTTCGCATAAGGAGAAGTGAATGTACGCAATCGTGAAAACGGGCGGCAAGCAGTACAAGGTTGCCCCCGGAGACCGCATCAACATCGAGAAGCTCGATGCCGAGGTGGGCGCTGAGGTCGAGCTTCCTGTCATCTGCGTCGTCGACGGCGAGACCGTCGAGGCGGATCCTGCCAAGGCCGCTGCCACCAAGGTGGTCGCAACTGTCATCGAGCAGTTCAAGGGCGAGAAGGTTCTCGTCTTCAAGTTCAAGAAGCGCAAGAACTACAAGAAGCTGCGCGGCCATCGTCAGCAGCTCACTCGCGTGGAAATCAAGTCCGTCGGCACCGCTGTCGCCGAATAGATAAAGGGAGGCATACACCATGGCTCATAAGAAAGGCTTAGGCTCCAGCCGCAACGGTCGCGACTCTCACGCACAGCGACTCGGCGTGAAGATGTTCGGCGGTCAGCATGTTCGCACCGGCAACGTCATCGTTCGTCAGCGCGGCACCAAGTTCCATCCTGGCGAGAACGTCGGCCGCGGCAAGGACGACACCCTGTTCGCGCTGTGCGACGGTACCCTCGAGTTCACTCGCGGCGTGAAGCGTCGCGTGCACGTCCGCCCCGATGCCGAGGCACAGGAATAGCACGCTACCGCGCAATCAGCATAGATAGTCGGTTTTCGAGGCGCCCCCTGCATATCAGAGGGCGCCTTTCGTTTACAATCCAGACAACGCGGGCGCACATGATGCCCGCCCTGGCAGCGAAGGATCCCCCCATGTTCGTAGACAAGGTACGCATATACGTCAAAGGCGGCGACGGCGGCGCGGGCTGCATGTCCTTCCGTCGCGAGGCGCACGTCCCCAAAGGCGGCCCCGACGGCGGCGATGGCGGTCACGGCGGCAACGTCGTCATCCAGGCCGACCTGGGCGTCTCGTCGCTGATTGACTACCGCTTCAAGCACCACTTCAAGGCTGAGCGCGGCACGCACGGCAAGGGCTCGCGCATGCGCGGTGCCGACGGCGAGGACATGATCTTGAAGGTGCCCGTGGGCACGGTGGTCCACGAGTACTTCGAGGAAACGAAGGAGACAGGCGAGCTTATTGCCGACCTCACGCACGACGGCGAGCGCATCACCGTGGCGCTCGGCGGTGTCGGCGGCCGCGGAAACGTGCACTTCGTTACGTCCACGCGCCGCGCTCCCGCGTTCGCCGAGTTGGGCGAGCCTTCGCAGGAGCAGTGGGTCGAGCTTGAGATGAAGCTCATGGCCGACGCGGCGCTTGTGGGCATGCCTTCGGCGGGGAAGTCCTCGCTCATCTCGAAGATCTCGGCGGCCCGACCGAAGATCGGCGACTACCCGTTCACGACGCTTGTCCCGAATTTGGGCGTGGCGACGAGCGGCGATCTGAGCTTCGTCTGCGCCGACGTCCCCGGCCTTATCGAGGGCGCGCACGAGGGGCGCGGGCTCGGGCACGAATTCCTCCGCCACATCGAGCGGACCGCGCTCATCGTGCACGTGGTCGACCTCACGGGCGACTACGAGGGGCGCGACCCTTTGAACGACTACGAGGTGATCAACCGCGAGCTCGAGCTGTACGCGAGCGATCTCGCGTCCCGCCCGCGCATCGTCGTGGCCAACAAGATCGACGTCCCCGGTACCGAGGAGATCTGCAAGAAGCTCGCCGAGCGCGTGCGGGCCGACTCCATCGCCGCGGCCGGCGGCGACGAGTTCGCGGACAGCCCCATCGACCCAAAGCTCTATTGCATCAGTGCGCTCACGGGCAAGGGCGTCGACTCGCTCAAGGCCGCCATCGCGACGAAGGTGCACGAGCTGCGCGAGGAGGCTCGCGCGAAGGCCGTCGAGCAGCCGGAGTTCGACCACGTGTGGGAGCACAAGCGCGAGATGCGCGACCGTCGCTTCACCGTGCGCAAGCTCTCCGACGGCGTCTTCCGCGTGGAGGGTGGCCAGGTTGAGCGCATGGTTATCCAGACGGACTGGGAAAACGAGGACGCCATCGCCTTCCTGCAACACCGTTTCAAGCGCATCGGCGTGGAGGACGCGCTTGCGAAGGCGGGCGCCCGCAACGGCGACGAGATCCGCATCGTGGGGCGCGCGTTCGAGTTTGAGTCGGCGACGGCAGACGACGCGTTCGAGGAGCTCGACATCTAATGGACGAGGCTAAAATCGACAATCTCGCCGCGGGCGAGGGCCGCGGTGCCCACGAAAACCATGGGGTGCGCGAGGCGCACCTTGCTGCCCATTTGCGTCCGCTTGTGGTTAAGATCGGCTCTTCGACGCTCACCACGTCGGAGAGCAAGATTGATTACGCGTTTCTCGACGATGTCGCGCGCCAGGTCACCCGCGTGCGCGAGGCGGGCTTCTCGCCCATCATCGTGACGAGCGCGGCCATCGCGTGCGGGCTCGAGGCGCTTGGCATCGAGCGGCGGCCCACCGACATGCCGAGCCTTCAGGCGGCGGCCTCAGTGGGGCAAAGCGCGCTTTCGGCAGGCTACGCCCGTGCGTTCGCCCAGCATGGGATTACCACGTCCCTTGTACTTTTGACCAGGCGAGACACTGCCGACCGCACGGCTTATCTCCATGCGCGCGACACGCTTTCCCGCTTGCTTGAGATGGGGGTCGTTCCCATCGTGAACGAGAACGACACGGTGTCGGTCGAGCAGATTCGCTTTGGCGACAACGACACGCTCGCGGCGCTCGTGGCGTGCCTTGTCGAGGCGGAGCTTATGGTGGTTCTCTCTGATATCGACGGGCTCTACGACGCGAACCCGACGAAGGTCGAAGGCGTGCACCTGATCGAGCGCGTCGAACGCATCGACGAGAGCATCATGGGCGTCGCGGGAGACGCGGGAAGCGTTGTCGGCTCGGGCGGCATGATCACCAAGATCAAGGCTGCGCGCGTGCTTATGGCGGCGGGCATTCCCATGACCATCTGCCTCGGCCACGCTCCCGACGCCATCGTGCACGCAGCTTTCGGCGACCGCATCGGCACGCGTTTCGCGGCGAGCGAGCGTCCGCACGAGATTACGCCGCGCAAGCTGTGGATCGCGCTCGGCGACTCCGCACGCGGCGCGCTCATCGTCGACGACGGCGCGAAGAACGCGCTGCTCCACCGCGGCAGCTCACTTCTGTCGGTGGGAATCTCACGTGTCGAGGGGCGCTTCAACGACGATGACATCGTCGACGTGAAGGACGCGACGGGGCATGTGATCGCCCGCGGCCGCACGGCGTTCTCGAGCGACGAGGTGGAGCTTGCCTGCGGGCGCACGCGCGAGGAGCTCGAGCGCAACCGCCTGCTCGCGGCGTTCGCCGACAAGCCGGTCATCCACCGCGACGAGCTGATCGCCTTCGAGTAGCGATTGGGAACCACCCAGTGAACTGGGATAACCGAGAGGAACGGGCGAGAGAAAGGTTCAGGCATGTACGAAGAGATTGAGATGCTCGCCAAGCGGGCTCGCGCGGCAAGCGTCCGCCTGGCCCAGACGAGCGACGACGAGCGCAACGGCGCCCTGCGCGCCATGGCGCAAGCGCTGCGCGAAAGCGCGCCTGCAGTTCTTAAGGCAAACGCGGTAGACGTGGCCGCCGCACGTGAGAAGGGCACGAAGGAAAGCCTCATCGACCGATTGCTCCTTACCGACGCGCGCATCGAGGACATGGCCGCCGCGCTCGAGAGCCTAGCGGAGCTTCCCAACCCGCTCGGGCGCACGCTCGAGCGGCGCACCCTCGAGTCTGGAATCCGCCTCGAGCGCGTGAGCGTTCCTTTGGGCGTCGTCGCCGTCGTGTACGAGGCGCGTCCGAACGTGACCGCCGACGCCGCCGGCATCTGCCTGAAGTCAGGAAACGCCTGCATCTTGCGCGGCGGGTCGATGGCGGCCCGCTCGTGTGCGGCCATCGCGCGCGTGCTCTCGGCTGCGGCGGAGCAGGCGGGCATGCCCGAGGGTTCGATCGGCATTGTCGCCTCGACTGACCGTGCGGCGACCGACGTCCTTATGGGGCTTCACGGCCTGATCGACGTGCTCGTTCCCCGCGGCGGCGCGGGGCTCATCCGCCACTGCGTGGAGACGGCCAAAATCCCCGTCATCGAGACGGGAACGGGAAACTGCCACGTCTACGTGCATGAATCCGCCGACTTCGACATGGCGCGCGAAATCCTTGTGAACGCGAAGTGCCGCCGCTTCGGGGTCTGCAACGCCTGCGAGACGCTGCTCGTCGATGAGTCCGTCGCCGCCGAGTTCCTTCCCAAGGCGCTCTCCGAGCTGGCCGATCGCGGGGTGGCGATCCATGCCGACGAGCTGGCCTGCGAGGCTGCGCTTGCCGCGGGGGCCTTGCGCGGGCAGGGACAAAGCGCGTTGCGCGTCGACCGCGCGAGCGAGCAAGATTGGGAAACCGAATACTTAGGTCCCGAAATCGCGGTGAAGTGCGTCGCGGGCGTCGACGAGGCCATTGCCCACGTGAACCGCTACGGCACGATGCACTCTGAGGCCATCGTGGCGAACCCGAGCGAACCTGAGGGTGCCGCGGCGATTGAGCGCTTCCTGAACGAGGTCGACGCGGCGGCGGTCTACGCGAACGCCTCGACGGCCTTCACGGACGGCGGCATGTTCGGCCTCGGCGCCGAGATCGGCATCTCCACGCAGAAGCTGCACGTGCGCGGCCCCTTCGCGACCGACGGGCTGACCTCGTACAAGTACGTGCTGCGAGGCGACGGCCAGGTGAGGTTCTAGCGCATGGGGGAAGAAACGCTGGCAAGCGAATCGAGCGCACCTGCATCGCGGCCCGGCCGGTGCGAGGTGCAGCCCGCCCAGTCGGTCTCGCGTCCTGGTGAGGTGGCCTCGCGCCGTTCGCCCATCGTAAGCGAGGGCCTCGACAACTTGGGGGCGGACGGTGCGCCTGCCCGGTTGGGAATCATGGGCGGCACCTTCGATCCCATCCACATCGGGCATCTGGCCTGCGCCGAACAGGTGCGCGAGGCGTACGGGCTCGACGCGGTGGCGTTCATCCCCGCTGGCAGCCCTGTGTTCAAGCGTGACCGAGATGTCACGCCTGCGGACGACCGGCTTGCCATGTGCCGCCTTGCGACCGAGAGCAATCCCGCCTTCGACGTGAGCGCGATGGAGATCGAGCGTGGCGGTGACACTTACACCGTCGACACGTTGCGCGAGTTGCGGGCGCATTATCCCGACAACGTCGAGCTCGTGTTCATCACGGGCGCCGACGCGGTCGCGAAGATCTTCCGCTGGCACGAAAGCGAAGCGGTCGCGGGGCTCGCGCGGTTCGTCGCCGTGACGCGCCCGGGTTATACGCTTGACGACGAGATGCGAGCCACCTTCGAGAAAAGCCCCTTCACAGTGGACTTTCTCGAGGTCACGGGGCTGTCGGTCTCTTCAAGCGACCTGCGGCGCCGTGTCAGCGAGGGCAAATCAATCAGATACCTCACTATGTCGCGTGTGCGCGATTACATATGCGAGCATGGCCTGTACCGAAAGGAGCGTTAAACGGTGGGGAAGGAAAGCGGCGGCGATTCCGCCGAGGTGCTCGGCGAGGCGTTCTTCAAAGAACGCAAGGCGGAGCTCGAACAGCGCGTCAGCAAGAAGCGCTTTACCCATGTGATGGGCGTGGTCGAGGAGGCCGAGATTCTCGCGCGAGCCTACGGGGTCGATGTGCGCAAGGCCCGGCTTGCGGGGCTTTTGCACGACTGGGACAAGGCCTACGATGACGAGGAAATTCGCGAACGCGTCCGCGAGCTGGGACTTCAGGTGAACCCGTGGATTCTGGAGCACCAGCCGCGCCTTCTGCACGGTCCGACTGCCGCCGCTGCGCTCGGGCGGGAGTACCCTACTATTTCCGCAGGCATCCTGCAGGCAATCGAGCGCCACACCACGGGCGAGATCGATATGACGCCGCTCGATATGGTACTCTACTGTGCCGATGCGCTTGAGCCGAACCGACGTTTCGGGCGCGTTGACGAGTTGCGTGCCCAAATCGGCCGCGTGACACTCGAGGAGCTCTACGTTGCAGTGCTCGGGTACTGGACGATTCTCATCATCGAGCAAGGAAAGACGCTGCATCCGCGCACGGTAGATATTTGGAACGCCTACGCGGTGAAAAACGAGAAACCGTACATAAACGCAAAACGAAAGGAGCGCAAGTGAGCGCTAACGAACAGAAAACCTCGCGAGAGCTCGCGATTATCGCCGCCCAGGCGGCCGACGAGAAGAAGGCAACCGACATCCTCGTGCAGGACGTGGCGGAGCTTGTCGGCGAGACCGACTTTTTCGTGATCGTCACGGCGTCCAACAGCCGCCAGGTGAACTCGATCGTCGATGCCATCAAGGAGGATTTGCGGGACAAGGGCGGCGTGAAGCCCTTCCATGTCGAAGGAACGCAGGACGGATCGTGGTCGCTGCTTGATTACGGCCAGATCGTTGTGCACGTCTTCCAGCCCGAGACGCGCGAGTATTACCGCCTCGAGGAGCTGTGGAACGACGCCCCCGTGCTCGATTTGGCGAAGGAAGCGGGGCTTTGCGACGTCGAGTACTCCGACCGCATCTCGAAGCTTCTGCCCAAGAAATAGGCTGAAACCTGGCAAGAACTCGACGGGTAGGCGGCGAAATCGCGGCGCGAACGTGGCGAGCAGGTGACAGGGGTCTGGCGCGAACGCGGCAAAATCGCGCCCAATCGTCTGCTGAAGCGCGCTCGGTCGTGCGCTGTTTCCTTCGGTATCTTCCCAATTCGCTTTAGTTGCCTGCAGTGTGCCGACAGAAGGCGCGCTGCAGGCTTTTCTTGTTTTCAGGACCTTATGCGCCAGGGTTCTTTCCGGGACACAAAGCCGAAAGGCGTCCGCGGTTGCGAAGGCCTCGTTCGTCCATACGGTATGGCGGTTCATCGGTTCGGCGCGTAGAATCGCCGACTGTGGCTTTTGCTTTTGGGAGAGGGACACCAATGTCCGACTTTCTGATGTCGTGCTCATGCAAGGGCCGCCGCCCCAAGCACGTCGCTTCTTCTGCGACCCATTCCCGCCCCCATCTCATCGCGGACCTTCTGCGCTCCCGCGACGTCGCGCGCTTCCTCGTCGCTCCAACAGGCTTCGGCAAATCGACGGTTGCTGCGGAATATGCGCAGGTCGTCTTCTCGTTCAGGCAAACGTTCTGGGTCAACTGCGAAAGTCCGTGCTTCCTGCGCGACCTAGACGCCGGTATCATCGCATCGCGCGTGGCCGAAATCGGTGGCGCGGGCTCGCTTGTGGTGTTCGACGACCTGCCGCGCATGGACGCCTCGCGGGTCGAGGTGTTTTCCGAGGTCGTAGACGAGATGCTTGCTGCGGGAAGCGAGGTCCTCGTAACGTGCACGCCAACCTGTGACGCCTATTCCGATTTGCATCGCGACAGGGTGAAGCTCTCAGCGCGCCGCTTTCTGCTTACTGACGATGAGATGAAGCATACTGTGCGGGCGACGGACTCTCCACATGCGAAGTGCCGCGCGGCGTGCGTCGCGTGGGGCTCGGACGATGGAGGCCGCCTCGTCGCGGGCATGGCCGCCGAAGAGCCGCCTGCAAGCGTTCTGCTCGCGGCGTTTCTCATGCTGGCGATGGGGAAGGGAAGCCTCTCCGAGCTCGTTTCGCTTGTGGGCGCGCGTCATGCGAACGAGGCGATTTCTCTGATAGAGGAGGACTATCCGTTCCTCGGCGTCTGCGCTCGGGAGGACTCCTTCGATGCTGTCGCCGTCGATGTTCCCGTGCTTGCCCAGGGCTTTTCGCGGGCGGTGGACCGGGTCGTCGACGGGTCGACGTGCGGGGACGCGAGCGAGCTTGCGGTATGCATTGCGGCGATGCTGCTCGAACGCGGGGCGGCCTCACGGGCATGCGCCGTCGTCCGCTCTTTCGCGACGAAGCCCGCCTGCGCGAGCTGGCTTGCCGCTCACGGTGCCGACCTCCTCTCGGCGGCGTGCTTCAAGCCTGCTCACGAGCTCTTTGTTTACGCAGGAAAGAACGCGCGCCAGAACAGGATCCTCCTCGCTGCCGACGAGGCGGTGCGTTTGGCCGCGCTCGACGATGCCGCCTGTGCGCTGTTCCTCGCGCGCAAGTTCGCCTCCTCACGTAGCATTGACCCCGAATCGCGTTCGCGGTTGCTGCTCGTTGCCTCCTGTTTGGGAGACGACGAGGACCGTCGCCGCGCGGAATCGGTGGCAGCCGAGTTCGCCGCCCGCGCCAAAGTCGGGGGCCCGATCGCTCCCGCTGCCGCGTTTTCCCTCGTCGCGGCACATGTTGGCAAGGGGGTGATGCCTCTTGCGGAGGCGTGGGGCGAGCTCGCCTCGCGCGGCGCGCCCGACGGGCCGCTCGTTTTCGCCGCCGCCATGGTGTTCTGGGCTCTTGCGCAGAAGAAGACGCCGGGCTTCGCGTCGCCCGAGGACGCACGCGCAGTCGAGCGCGTCGCCCTGTGGGCCTGCGACCTGGCCGCGCGCACGCCTTCTGCCGCCATGTCCTGGCAGTGCGCCTTCTTGGTGATGTCGCTTTCCCGGGCGGTTGAGGAGGGCTCCTTACCGACGCGATTCTCGCCCGCTGCCGACGCGCTTGCAGCGGCGCGCGCCATAGAGGCAGCCCGTTTCACAGAATGTGCAGCTCACAGGCGCGATTCGCTTCGGGAGGAGCGCGCGCGGGCCGAACGTGAGCGCTCCTCGCGCGACCGTTATGAGGCCCGCCCGATCCGCTCGGAGACGCCGGGTGCGCCTGGAAGCTCGGCCCCGATCCTCTACGTGCGGCTCCTCGGCGGGCTCGACGTTCGTATCGGCGAGCAGCAAGTCGACATGCGAGCGTTCAGTAGGCAGAAAACGAAGACGCTCCTTGCGCTTCTCGTGCTCGCCCGCGGCCGAGAGCTCTCCCGCGAGCGCCTGCTGGAGACGCTTTGGCCCGACAGCCCCCACGGCTGCGCAATCAAGAACTTCTACTCGGTGTGGAGCCAGCTCAAGCGGGGGCTCGACTACGAGGGCACGTGCCCCTATCTCCTTCGCGACCAGGGTGGTGTCCGCCTTGACGCTCGGCTTCTGCGAAGCGACGTTGCCGAGCTCGATTCCATTTGCCGCGCCTTGAGCTTCGGCGAGATTGACCTCGATCGTTGGCGGGACCACCTCGAGGCGATCGACGGGTCGTACTCGGGCGACCTTCTGCCAAGCGAAAGCGTTAACGATGACATCGCGGCTGCGCGCAGGCGCCTTCGCATTAACCTCGTCGACTCGCTTGTATGCGCGTCGGGGCGGCTTTTGGAGTCAGGCGAGCCCCGCGCGGCGCTGTGGTTCGCGCGCGAGGCGGCCGGTCGCGACCGCTCTCGCGAGGACGCATGCGCCGCGCTCATGGAGGCGCAGCTCGGTGCCGGCCAGCGCGCCGCCGCAATCGACACTTACCTCTCGTGCCGAAGGTATCTTGTAGAAGAGCTCGGCATCGACCCGTCGCCGTCGATCGTCGCCTTATACCGCAGTGCGGTCGAGGCCGAGGAGGCGCTCGAGTAGTCGATTCGCGATATTTCCCCATAACAGCATCATTTTTATGCGAGAATCATAGCATCTGGTCGTGTAGTGGATTTCCCAGGTCCATTCAAGCCTTATGCTAGAGTACAGGAGGTTGCGTGCCGTGCTCTCGCGCGGTGCTCACGAACATATGGCTCTTACGAAAGACGGCATACATGGGTTTCTTATCGAAGCTTCTCACGATGGGCGAGGGCAAGCAGCTCAAGCGCTACCAGGCCATCGTCGATACCATCAACGGCCTTGAGGCCTCAATCAAACCGAAAACCGACGCCGAGCTGCGCGCTTTCTCCGACTCCCTGCGCGAGCGCGCGGCTGCGGGCGAGGATACGGCCGCCCTTCTTCCCGAGGCGTTCGCCGCGGTGCGCGAGGCGTCGGTGCGCACGACGGGGCTGCGCCACTTCGACGTGCAGCTCATCGGTGGCATGGCTCTAAACGATGGGCAGATCGCCGAGATGAAGACGGGCGAAGGCAAGACGCTCGTGTCCACCCTTGCGGGCTATCTGAACGCGCTTTCGGGCGACAACGTCCACATCGTCACCGTGAACGACTACCTCGCCCGCCGCGACTCCGAGTGGATGGGCCAGATCTACCGCTTCCTCGGCATGGAGGTCGGCCTGATCCAAAACGGCATGCGCCCCGCGCAGAAGACCCCCGCCTACAAGGCCGACGTCACCTACGGCACAAACTCCGAGTTCGGCTTCGACTACCTGCGCGACAACATGGTCACGAGGGCCTCCGCCCGCGTGCAGCGCGGCCACCATTTCGCCGTCGTCGACGAGGTCGACTCGATCCTCATCGACGAGGCGCGAACGCCGCTCATCATCTCGGGCGCGGGAACGCGCGCGGCCGACACCTACAACAAGTTCGCCCGCGTCATGCCGCACCTCGTGCTCGATGAGGACTTCGAGATGGACGAGGCTAAAAAGACGATCAACGCCACCGAGGTCGGCCTTGAGAAGATCGAGTCCGCACTCGGCATCGACGACATCTACGCCGACCCGTCCGGCCTGCTCGCGAACCACCTGCAGCAAGCCTTGAAGGCGCAGTTCCTCTTCCATCGCGACGTCGATTACGTCGTCGTCGGCGGGGAAGTGAAGATCGTCGACGAGTTCACGGGCCGCATCATGGAGGGCCGCCGCTACTCCGAGGGCCTCCATCAGGCGCTCGAGGCGAAAGAGCATGTGCTCGTTCGCGAGGAGAACCAGACGCTCGCGACCATCACGCTGCAGAACTACTTCCGCCTCTACGAGAAGCTCTCGGGCATGACCGGTACCGCCATGACCGAGGACAAGGAGTTCCGCGAAATCTACAAGCTGCCGGTCGTCGCCATCCCACCGAACAGGCCCGTCGCCCGTATCGACGAGAACGACCTGGTCTATCGCACGATCGACGCGAAGTTCAACGCCGTCGCCGACGACGTTGCAGCGCGCCATGAGGCGGGTCAGCCCTGCCTGATCGGCACGGTCTCGATCGAGAGCTCCGAGCGCCTGTCCCGCCTTTTGGACAAGCGCGGCATCAAGCACGAGACTCTGAACGCGAAGAACCACGAGCGCGAGGCTCACATCATCGCGCAGGCCGGCCGCGTGGGCGCGGTGACCATCGCGACCAACATGGCAGGCCGCGGCACGGACATCCTGCTCGGCGGCAACCCCGACGTGCTCGCCGAGGACGTGCTGCGCGAGTGGGGCTTCGATCCCTCGCGCCATATCGACGACGAGCCTGCCGAGGGCGAGGAGGTCACCGAGAACGCAGCCCCTGCGCCGTCGGATGAGAAACGCGACGAGGCACTCGTTCGTGCGCGCACCATTTGCAAACAGGAAAACGAGGAAGTGCTCGCCGCGGGCGGCCTGTGCGTTATCGGCACCGAGCGCCACGAGTCGCGCCGTATCGACAACCAGCTGCGCGGCCGTGCGGGACGCCAGGGCGACCCGGGCACGACGCAGTTCTACCTCTCGCTCGAAGACGACCTCATGCGCCTGTTCGGCGGCAACCGCATGGATTCCATCTCCAGCATGATGGAGAAGACGAACATGCCCGACGACCAGCCCATTCAGGCGTCTATGGTATCGAAGGCGATCGAGAGCGCGCAGCGCCAGGTCGAGACGATGCACTTCGCCGCGCGTAAGAATGTCCTCGAATACGACGACGTCATGAACCTGCAGCGCAAGGTGATTTACGAGGAGCGCAACTCCATCTTGGACGGTAAGGACATGAACGGTCGCATCCCCGGCATCATCTCCGACGCCGCCTCCGCTGTGGTGGAGGAGAACTGCCCCGAGCGCGCCGCGTTCGACGACTGGGACGTGAAGGCGGTCGACACGTGGGCCGCCGGCATGACCGGTAACAACGACTTCCACGTCGCGTCGATCGAACACGACGACGAGCCGGAAAACGTCGCCGACGCGCTCACCGAGTACCTCGAGGGCATCTACGCCGAGAAGGAGAACCTGCTTGGTGCCGACATGATGCGCAACCTGGAAAGCCAGGTCATGCTGCGTATCATCGACACGCGCTGGATGGCCCACCTCGCCGAGATGGACTACCTGAAAACCGGCATCGGCCTGCGCGCCTTCGCCCAGCGCGACCCGCTCGTCGAGTACAAGAACGAGGCGTACGCCGCCTTCCAGCGCCTGACCGCCAGCATGTACGAGGACTACCTGCGCACGCTTCTGCGCCTGCAGATTGCCGTGAAGCAGGAACCCATCCCCGAGGAGCGAAATCCGCTCGAGGGTCGTTTGAGCTACTCGAAGCCCGAAGACGCGCTCACCGAGTCCGATATCAAGGCGGCGCCGGCCGCGGCGCAGGCGGCTCAAGCTGGAGAGGCGCCCAAGCCCGCCGCGCCGAAACCCACGACGTATGTCAAGGACAAGAACGACCCCTTCGCGAACGTCGGCCGCAACGATCCTTGCCCCTGTGGCAGCGGCAAGAAATTCAAGAAGTGCCATGGCATGTACCAGGATTAGCGCTGCCGTTGTATAGGGCGCATCTGCTGTGAAGCGGTGACCACCTGCTGCCGCCCGTCCTGATGCAAGGCTTGATGTAGCTTCCGCCGCGCCTTTGCCATGTCCATCTGCTCAGGCCCGCTTCCCCAGGGAAGCGGGCCTTTTCGTGCCTTTGCGCATAGACTGTTCTCGCTCCATCGCAACAGGACCGTGCCATCCGTGTATATTCAGAGCCACTTACACCGTGCCATTCGTGTATGAATGGCATTTAGCCAAGAATCGGAGCGGGGGGCGACCTGGTGCGCCTGCCGTTGTATATGGCGCATCTGCTGTGAGGCGGTGCCGCCTGCCGCCGTCTGCCGCCGCATACAGGCGTCCGTCCGCGAAGAAACTATGCACGACGCGCCACGCCATATACGGTGGGGCGTTTTTGCTGGTAACATGAACAAGCTATGGCTGACAAAGAATTGATAGAACACATCGACATCGCCGCACAGCGCGTTGCCGACTCGCATGCGTACCTGCACATCGACGACAAGACGGTCGAGCTGCAGAGGCTCGACGCTCAAATTGCCTCGCCGGGCTTTTGGGACGATGCGTCGCACGCGCAGGGCGTCTCGAAGCAGGCGTCGAACCTGCGCGATGTCATCGCCGAATACGACGGCGCCTGCGCGCTGCTCGACGACGTGCGCGCGGCGGCGGAGCTCGCAGACGAAGACGAGACGTTCGCTGATGAGGCGCAATCTCTGCTCGCAAAGCTCGACGAGGAGCTCGACGGGCTTGAAGTCTCCTCGTGGTTCTCCGGGCGCTTCGACGCGGGCGACGCGATTCTGTCGGTCAACCCGGGATCGGGCGGGCTCGAGGCGCAGGACTGGACCGAGATGCTCTACAAGATGTATCTGCACTACGCCGAGGACAAGGGGTGGAAGGTCACCGTGCTCGACGCGGTTCCCGGCGAGGGCATCGGCCTTGACAAGGCGACTATCCAGATCGAGGGGCGAAACGCCTACGGCATGCTCACGAGCGAGAACGGTGTCCATCGTCTTGTGCGCATCTCCCCGACCGACGATAAGAAGCGCCGCCACACCACGTTCGCGAGCGTGGAGGTGCTCCCTGTCCTTCCCGACGACATCGAGGTCGACTTGAACCCCGCCGACGTGCGCGTCGACGTGTACCGCTCAAGCGGTCCCGGCGGGCAGTGCGTGAACACGACCGACTCCGCCGTGCGTCTGACCCATATTCCCACAGGAATCGTTGTGACCTGCCAAAACGAGAAATCGCAGCTGCAGAACAAGGAATCTGCTTTCCGTGTGCTGCGCGCCAAGCTCTACGAAATCGAGCAGCGCAAGCGCGAGGAGCAGATTGACGAGCTGCGCGGCGAACGCATGGAAAACTCGTTCGGCAGCCAAATCCGCAACTACGTGTTGTATCCTTATCAGCTGGTGAAAGACCTGCGTAGCAGCGTTGAGACGAGCAATGTTGACGCTGTGCTCGCGGGCGGTATTGAGCAATTCGTGATCGGTTATCACAAGTGGCGAGTTTCGCAATAAAGAAAGGACTGCAATGACCGACCTTACGCGTGTGGCGACAGATCTGCGCTGTGACATTCTGCGCATGATCGCGGAAGCGAAAAGCGGGCATCCGGGGGGATCGCTGTCGTGCACTGACATCTTGACGTCGCTGTACTTCGGCGGTGTGCTCAAGCACGACCCGAAAAATCCCAAGATGGAGGGTCGCGACTGGTTCTTTTTGGCAAAGGGCCATGCGGCGCCGGCGCTTTACGCCGTGCTCGCCCATGCGGGCTATTTCCCCGTCGAGGAGCTTATGACGCTTCGCAAGCTGGGGACGCGTCTGCAAGGCCATCCCGACTGCAATCTCTGCCCGGGCGTTGAGGTGTCCACTGGCTCGCTGGGCCAGGGCCTCTCCATCGCCGCAGGCACGGCGTGCGGCCTTGCGCTCGATGACAAGGAGGGCTCGGTCTTCGCGCTCCTCGGCGACGGCGAGTGCGAGGAAGGTCAGGTGTGGGAGGCGGCCATGTTCTCCGCGCACCGCAAGCTCGACAACCTCACGGCCATCATCGATCACAACGGCCTGCAGATCGATGGCAAGGTGACCGAGGTGTGCAGTCCCGAGGACCTGGGCGTGAAGTTCGAGGCGTTCGGATGGGATGTACGCCACGTTAACGGCCACGATATCGACGCGCTGATCGAGGTGCTCAACGCCTGCAAGAGCTCCCGCGATGGGAAGCCCCATGCTGTCATCGCCGAGACGGTAAAGGGCAAGGGCGTGTCGTTTATGGAGAACGAGGCTGGTTGGCACGGCAAGGCGCCGTCCGCCGAGCAGCTTGAAGCCGCGCTCGCCGAGCTTGAAGCGGCGTGTGATGAGGAGGTTTGCCGTGGTTAAGCTCGCAAACGCCGAAATGGCCGAAAAGAAACTCGCGACCCGCGCCGCCTTCGGTGCGACGCTCGCCGAACTCGCGGAGGAGGGTGTGCCCGTCGTCGCGGTCGATGCCGACCTCACCGGTTCCACCACTACCAAGAAGTTTGCCGCTGCCGCGCCCGAAAACGCGGACAAGCTTTTCAACTGCGGTATCGCCGAGCAGAATATGATTGACGTCGCGGCGGGCCTTGCTCTTACGGGGCATGTCGCCTACACGGGGTCGTTTGCCGTGTTCGGCACCGGCCGTGCTTACGACCAAATCCGCAACACCGTGTGCTACAGCAACCTCGATGTGAAGATCTGCCCGACGCACGCGGGCGTCTCGGTCGGCCCCGACGGCGGCTCGCATCAGATGCTCGAAGACGTCTCGCTCATGCGCGGGCTGCCCAACATGCGCGTGCTCGTTCCCGCCGACTATGCCGCTGCGCGCGCTGCCATCAAGCTCGCCGCGAAGACGCCGGGCCCGGTGTATGTCCGCATGGGCCGCGCTGCCGTGCCGTGCGTCTACGATGACGACGTCGAGCTCGAGATCGGCCGTGCCTATGTGCTGCGCGAGGGTTCCGACGCGACCGTCGTCGCCTGCGGCGTGGAAATCCGCGAGGCGCTTGCGGCAGCCGACATGCTCGCCGAGGAAGGTGTGTCCATCGAGGTCATCGACGCGTTTTCAGTGAAGCCGCTCGACGAGGACACGATTACGGCAAGCGTTGCGAAGACGGGTTGCTGCGTGGTCGCCGAGGAGCACAGCGTGCATGGCGGCCTCGGTTCCGCCGTGGCGGAGTGTCTCGCCCGCAAGAACCCCGCTCCCTGCGAGTTCGTGGGTGTGCAGGACCGCTTCGGCAAGTCCGGCGAGTTCGAGGAGCTGCTCGGCTATTTCAACCTCGACGCCGCGGCGATTGTCGAAGCCGTGAAGCGCGCCCGGGACCGCAAGTAGCTTTATGGGCGGCGGTTCCCCTCGTAGGGCCGATTGCATTTCATGAAAGAAGGGCGTATCTCCAGCGGGAGGTGCGCCCTTGTGGTTTTTGCGCAAGCGTGAGCTGGGACGGTGGCGCGCGGGATGCATTACTACTAGAATTGGACTGTCTCAGTACATCACTATTCGAACGGAGCAAACTGTGACAGATGTTTCCAGCCGCGGGAACGCCTCGCGTCCCGCTGCCCAGTCGGGCGCGCCGCGCCCGCGTTCGAGGGCGGGGGCGCACAGCCGTCAGGCTCAGGCAACCCAGCAGCTCTCCCAGTCGCTTCCCGTGCTCGATGTCGCGGACACGCCTCAGCAAACGTCGTCTCCCGTCATCACCTTCGACCACGTCACGAAGATCTACCCGGCGCAGCCGAACAAGCCGGCACTTTCCGACATCTCCCTGCAGATCTACGCGGGGGAGTTCATCTTCCTCGTCGGCCATTCGGGATCCGGCAAGACCACGTTCATCCGCATGCTGATTCACGAGGTCACGCCTACGGAAGGCCACATCTACATCGCGAACGAGGATTTGACGACCATGCGCAACTGGCGCGTGCCGTACCTGCGCCGCAATATCGGATGCGTGTTCCAGGACTTCAAGCTCCTGCCGAACAAGACGGTCTTCGAGAACGTTGCCTTCGCGCTCGAAGTTATCGGCAAGTCGCGCCACGTTATCAAGACGCAGGTGCCCGAGGTGCTTCGCCTCGTCGGCCTGCAGGACAAGCTGAACAAGCGCCCCGACCAGCTCTCCGGCGGCGAACAGCAGCGCGTCTCCATCGCGCGCGCCATCGTGAACCGCCCGCCGCTGCTCATCTGCGACGAGCCTACGGGCAATCTCGACCCGCAAACTTCGCGCGGCATCATGGATCTGCTCGAGCGCATCAACCGCACGGGCACTACAGTGCTCGTGGCAACCCACGACCGCGAGATGGTCGACAACATGCGCCGCCGTGTCATCGCGCTCGATCGCGGCCGTCTTACCCGCGACCAGGACAGGGGGGTGTACGGTTTCGATGCGTAGTCTCGGTTACTTCTTCAAGGAGTCGCTGCACGGGTTCACGCGCAACCTCTCCACCACCTTGGGTTCCATCGTCACGATTTTCCTCTCGCTGCTCATCATCGGCATCTTCCTCGTGGGCGGCGTTGTGGTGAACAACGTCATGTCGTCGGTCGAGAACGAGGTCGGCATCTCGGCGTTCATCTCCGATGACGCCTCGCAGTCTGACATCGACAAGGTCGAGGATTTCATCCGCGGCATCGACGGCGTCGCATCGGTTGACTTCACCACGAAGGACCAGGCGCTCGAGAATTTCAAGGCCACGTCGAATTCCGACATCATCGATGCGCTCGACGGGCAGAACCCGCTGCCTGCCTCCATCGAGGTCGAGCTTTCGGACCCGAAGCTCGTCGAGGACGTGGCGAGCCAGATTGAGCAGAACTCCACGTTTGCTTCCATCTGCGGCTACGATTCGCCTTCCGAGTCGCTTAAATATGGTCAGAAGTCGGTCGCACAGCTCTTCCAGCTGACGTCCTACGTCCGCTATATCGGCATCGCGCTCATCGTGCTGCTCATCTTCATCGCGCTTGTGTTCATCAACAACACGATTCGCCTGGCTATCCTCGCGCGCCGCAAGGAAATCGCCATCATGCGCCTCGTTGGCGCGTCGAACGGCTTCATCCGTGGGCCTTTTCTCATGGAAGGTTCGCTGCATGCAATCATCGGCTCGCTGTTCGCGGTCGGCGTGCTCGAGCTTTTGCGCAACCTGGCGCTGCCGAAGCTCGCGGGAGCGCTCAAGTTCCTCGCGATCGACGTGAACGCAGGCACTTTCGCTATCATCTACGTTGGGCTCGTGATCGCAGGCCTGATCATCGGCCTGTTCGGTTCGGCGCTCGCAATGCGTCGCTACCTCAAGGTGTAGAAAGCGCGAACGAGATAGATTCCCATGGCGAAGCACGGTGATACCAAGCAGCGCGCGGCGATGGCCGAGCGCGAGCACAGGCGGAACAAGCGCATCCTGCGCCTGCTGTGCTTCGTTGTGGCAATTGCCGTGGCCTTCGTCGCCGGGTTCGCCCTGCGCAGCCAGGACCAATTCCTTGTCTCGCTCGGGTTCTCCATCCCCGGTGTTCAGAAAGCTGGCACCCAGTCGACGGATGTGAAGAAGTCCCCGTATGACTCCATCTCCGCACGCTTGAGCGAAGTCGAGGATGTTCTTGCAAAGAGCGACCTTAACGGCTACGACCTCGACGAGGCGACCAAGGAGGTCTTCAAGGGCTTCTCGAACGCATGCGACGACAAATACTTCGAGTATCTTGACCCCTCGCGCTATGCGTCCTTCGTGAAGGACAGCTCCGACGGTGCCTACAACGGCGTCGGCGTCCTGTTCTCGGACTACAACGGTCGCGCCCTCGTTTCCGATGTGTTCTCGGGCTCCGCTGCCGAAGCGGCCGGCGTCCAGCAGGGCGACGTGCTTATCGGCATCGACGGCGACACCTCGCATGACTGGTCGGTCACCGAGGCTATCAGCGGTCTTTCTCGCAACGCGGGCGAGACGGTCGTGGTCACGTGGATGCGGCCCTCCTCGGTTGGTGCCGAGACGGGCACGTCTTACACCACCGCGCTCACGTGCTCTTCGTACAAGGAGCAAAACGTCACGTACTCGCTCGACGGTACGGTCGGCTACATCAGGGTGCGCCAGATCACGCAGGACACCGCCGACAATGTCTCTGCAGCGCTTGCCGACCTGATCGATCAGGGAGCGACGTCGTTCGTCGTAGATTTGCGCGACAATCCGGGCGGCTATCTTACGCAAGCGGTCGACGTGGCGAACCTCTTTATCAAGACAGGCGTCATCGTCGAGGTGCAGACTTCCACAGGCACCTCCCCGAAGTCGGCTTCTGGAAAGACGGTTACTGACCTGCCCCTCGTCGTGCTCACGAACGGCTATACCTCAGGCGCTGCCGAGGTGCTCGCCGCTGCGCTTCAGGATAACCAGCGCGCCACCATTGTCGGCGAGACCACGATCGGCAAGGGTTCTGTGCAGGTTGTCCACGAACTGTCCTTCGGCGGGGCGATTCGCTACACCGCCGGCTACTACAAAAGCCCGCTCGGCCACGACATCGACGGTGTCGGCGTGATTCCCGACATCGCCATCTCCTCAAGCGAAGGCGGCACCGACCCGCAGCTCGTTCTTGCCGTCGAGACCGCGCAAAACAAGGAGAAAGCCTAGAGGCGCATGCCCCGTTCCAAGAACCACACGCGACGGGTCGCTCGCTCGCGCCCGCGTGGCATCATGCAATTGAATCCTGAGGGCTACGGCTTCGTTCGCACGTCAGAAGGCGAGTTCTTCGTTCCCCGCTCCAAGCTCGGCGGCGCCTTTGACGGCGATCTGGTCGAGGTTTCCCCGTTGCCTGCGAACGCCTCGAAGGGCCGCTCGCATGAAGGCTTTGGCGGCGGCCGCTATGGCCACAAGCGGGCCGCGCGCGTTGTCTCGGTGATCGAGCGCGCCCATGAGGTCGTTGTCGGCAGGTTCGAGGCCACCGAGCCGTTCGGCGTCGTCGTGCCGCTCGACCCGCATATTCCCTATGACATCTTCACCCAGCTCTCCGAAGCACCCGATGTGGAAGACGGCGCGATCGTCCGCGTTCGCATCGCGCAGTTTCCCTCCCGCAATTCCGCGGCGACGGGGCATATCGAGGAAGTGCTCGAGCATGTCGATGGGCTCGACGAGGGGGTGGATGCCGTCGTAGCCCGCCATAAGTTCGAGACTGCGTTCTCCGACGCTGCGCTCGCGGAGGCACGCGGTGCCTCGATTGACGAGGTCGGGGCGCTCGCATCGGGCTATCGCGACTTGCGCGAGCGTTTCGTTTTCACTATCGACCCTGATGATGCACGGGATTTCGATGACGCGCTCTCCATCGAGCAGGTGGAAGGCCAGGACCGTTTGCTCTGGCGCATCGGCGTGCACATTGCCGACGTCTCGCATTACGTGGAATGGGGGAGCGCGCTCGACTTAGCGGCGCGGCGCCGCGGCACGAGCGTGTATCTGGTCGATCGGGTGATCCCGATGATCCCCGAGGAGCTCTCGTGCGGGCTGTGCTCGCTCGCCCCGGGCGAAGTGCGCCGCTCCATGACGGTCGATTTGTATGTCAACGAGCGGGCGCAGCTTGCGCGCTACGAGATTTACCCTGCCCTCATTTGCTCGAACGCGCGCCTTACTTACGGCGAGGCGCTCGAAATGCTCGAAGGGGAATGCGAACCTGCGGCAACTGAGGGCGGTAAGCATGCTCAGGGACAACGGGAGACTCTCATCCAACCTCGTCTTCTCCAACTGTCGCGCCTCGCCTCGCTTCGACATGCGCAGCGCGAGCGCAAGGGCGGCATCGACTTCGATCAGCCTGAGGCGCGCGTCAGGCTCGACGAGGCGGGAAGGCCGCAGGGCGTGGAACTTCGCCGGAAGAACGCTGCGACATCGCTTGTTGAGGAGATGATGATCTGGGCAAACGAGGTCGTCGCCGAGCATCTTTCCCGGGCGAAGTTTCCCTGCGTCTACCGTGTTCACGAGGCGCCCGACCTAGAGGGGCTTGCGCAGCTCGTTCCCATCTTCGAGGAGTTCCCCTGGTTCGGGAAGATCGATCCTGTGGGCTTCTTCACCGGAAGCCAACATGCGCTCCAGCAGGCGGTTTCCGCATCGCGTGGGCGCGCCGAGGGCGAGCTCGTCTCGTCGCTTGTGCTGCGCTCGATGAAGCGCGCGGTATACCGCGAGAAGAACTGCGGCCACTATGGGCTTGCGAGTGCGACGTACTGCCACTTCACGAGTCCAATCAGGCGCTATCCCGACCTTATGGTGCACCGCATGTTGAAAGCCGAGCTCTTCGGGCGCCCCGAGAAGTTCGACCAGATGACGACGAATCTCGGCTGGATCTGCGAGCACTCGTCGGGGATGGAGCGCGAGGCGGACGACGCGCAGCGCGAGTCCGAGGAGCTCAAGTTGGCGGAGTACCTGCAGCGGTTCGTGGGACAGTCGTTTTCCGCCATCGTGTCGGGCGTCTCGCAGGGCGGCCTGTACGCGCGGCTCGAGAACACCGCTGAAGGCTTTATTCCTGTTCGCACACTTGGCGACGACTATTTTAGCTTCGACGCGGCGCGCTATACGCTTACGGGCGAGGAAACGGGCGCGCGCTACCGGCTTGGGCAGCGCATAGCCGTGGTCCTCTTCGCGGTCGATCCCCGTGTTCCCCAAATCGACCTGCGGCTCGCGCAGGGAGCTAGGCGATAAATCAGGGTGCCCGCCACTCATGGCTTGGCGTCGAGTTCCGTGTGCTCGTAGTCATTCAGGGTTCAAAGCGATAGCCGGGGCGTCCGCGGCGGCGTCCTTCTTCTTTCCCGCGATGCCGATAAGCGTCTTTTCGGGAAGACTTCGCCGGCGCCCGCTTATCGCAATGCATATTGGGAAGAGCATTCTTCGCACACCGCTATTTCCCGAAGTTTTCTCTTGCGGTCCCCCGTAAAACAATGCAAAATAGGGATTGCAATCGCAAGTGGACTCCAAACACGAGGACTCCCGACAAGGAACCTCACGAAAAGGAGGTGATGACGTGGCGAGGGGGAAACAGGCCAGCGGCCTTTTGACCCAGCAGAAAGTGCTGCGCGCGGCAGTGGCGCTCTTTCTGGAAAAAGGCTACGCCAAAACCACGACCGCCGAAATCGCTGCTGCGGCGGGCATCAGGCAGAGCTCCTTTTTCCATGTCTTTCCCAGTAAAGAAGCGCTTCTTCTCGAATTGGTGCGCCGCATGTTCGGCGGGCAGTTCGACCTGGCCGAACAGCACAACAACGGGCAAGAACCGATCTTTCTGTACGCGGTGGAGACGGCGTTGCGGCTGCATATCGCGGAGCTGACCGAGCCCTTGCGCGAGCTCTATGTTATGGCGTATACGCTGCCGACGACGGCGGATTATCTCTATCGCACCACGTCAAAGAGGCTACAAGTCATCTTCGCGGACTATCTGCCCGACGCGCAGCCGAAGGACTTCTTCGAGATGGAAATCGCGTCCGGGAGCATCATGCGCGGTTTCATGTCCGTGCCGTGCGACCCGTATTTCACGGTGGAAGCCAAGATTCGGCGCTTTCTCGACTGCTCGCTCAAACTCTACGACGTGCCCCAGGCGAAGCGCGAATGTATCATCGAAGCGATTCTCCGCATGGATTTGCACTCGATGGCGGAAGGCATCATCCAGAAAACTATCCAGCAGGCTGAAGCGGGGTTCGAAGCGCTCATAGCCGAAACCGAGTAACGTCCCGCCGAGGGCAGCTCGGCAAGATCGTCAGACATGACCACGTTCGTCATTCATGAGAAAGGTTCGCCCATGAAGAAGAAAACCCTGATCATGCTCCTCGCATCGATACTTTGTATCGCGCTGCTGCCGGCGGTGGCCCATGCGGCGACCCCGGATGTTTGGGATGGCGGCACCGCCTCGAGCCTTACGGGCGGCGGAACGAGCGAGGACGACCCGTACCTCATATCTACGGGCGCGGAGCTTAAGCTGTTGGCGGACAACTCCCGTGCGACGGGGCTCGACGGCTACTACGTGAAGCTCACGAACGACATCGTCTTGAACGACGGCACGTTCGACAAGAGCGGCGCGTTCACGAAGCGGGGGGCCACGACAACGTCGCAGCCTAATGAATGGCTTCCGATGGGGGAGGCCGGCTGGCACATCGACGGCGACGGCCATTCAATTTCGGGCATGTACATCAAGTGCAACGAAGCGAAGGTTGGCTTGGTCAGCAGGATTGCAAGCAGTGGATATATTCGGGACCTTACCATCAAGGACAGCTACGTTACCTCATCTCAAGCGCCGGAGAGCTATAAAGGTTACATCGGTGTATTCGCAGGACAAAGCAGTAGGACATCTTTTACCAACTGCGCCGGTGAGAACAATATCGCCGTTACGAATAACTGTTATCTCACCGGCGGTATCGTTGGCTGGTCCTATGGCGGCGATAGTTTCAACGTCGTGCATGTCTCAGGGTCCGTTCAGGGTTCGGGTGCGCTCGCTGGCATCGCGGGACGCGCGAATGGCGCTACCTTCAAGAACTGTTGGAACGAGATGGACATCGATAACGCCAAACCCTCGGTCGTCCAAAGCGGCGGCATCGCTGCTATGGCGGACAGCTCCGAATTCTACAACTGCGCGAACCTGGGGTACCTTCATGGCGGTAGCCGCATCGGCGGCATTGCTGGTGAGGCTCCCGGCAAGATGAAGAACTGCTACACCACAAGCGACATCTCCGGCATCAAAGAGTATGGAAGCCGGAACTATGTGCGACCCTTGCCGGTATGAATAGCAAGAACGTGGCCGTGCAGGGCTGCTACGCCGAAGATGGCTCGGGCCTTTACGACATCGGCGCAGAAGGCGAGGGTTCTTACGTCCGGCACTTCACGGGCAAAGGAAACCTTGGTGGCGGGAGCGATGGGGAGCTCCTCGCTGCGCTCAACAAGAACCTCTACAACATGGATGCCGAACCGAACCTGAACCAGTGGGTGCTGAACAGCGACGGCTATCCGATTCCTACGGGTGAGACATTCGTTGACGACACGGTGTATTACGACATCTGGCTTGACGGCGTGCGTGTGAGCGAGCGGAACAAAGCCGACATCCTCGGCGACGGACTCGCATCCTACGACAAGGCCACGAACACGCTCTTCCTGCATGACGGCCTTGTCGTGACCGCAGCGTACAATCAAAAACTGCTCTACTCCGAGAGCGATATCAACCTGTGCGTTGACGGCGACGTGAAATTCCAATCCTCCAGAACGTCGGCACGGGTCCGTGCATCATCGACCTGGGCTCAGCGGGCGGAAGCGGCAACCTCAAGATTTACGCGCCCGAGGGTACCTCGGCAACCGTTGCGGTGACCGGCAAATACGGGGAGTACGGCATCGACGTGTCCTCGCTTACGCTCGAGGGCGACGTCTCGCTGAAGGTCAGCGCCGACTGCGCCTTTGCCTTCTGCAACACGATGACCTTCACCTCGCCGCAGGCGATGCTCGACGCCGTTTCGTGGGGCGATAACTCTGCGATGAGAAACCCCGTCCAAACCATCAATCTTCCAAGCTCGAATGCCCAAAAGCTCTATGAGGACCAGGGTAGCGGACTCGTGCAGGTAGACGCCTTCACGACGTCTCGCAAGGTGGAGGGCTATCCTTATCCGATTGACCGGATGTACCCCCATATCCGCATCGCCCCTGTGGTGAGCGAACTTGTGGACAGCTTGCCCGATTCCTTCACCGTCTCGATGACCGATGCCAACGAAGAAAGTAGCCTTGCCGCTTGGGCGTTGGGCGAAATCCGGAAGATCGAGGGCATCACCGAAGACAACAGCTCGGTTGTCGTGAGCGACGTGCATGCTGCCACGGCGGGAACCTTCGCGAACCAGGACGGCGAAGCGGGCAGCTTCACGGCGACCGTCACGCTGCAAACGGGCGGCGCCAGCATGACCAAGGTCATCCCCGGCACGATCGAGCCTGCGGCCTATGCGCCCCCTGTCATCACGACCGAGATCAAGGCCGGTACGGTGGACGCGGACACCGGTCTTTTCGCCAAAGCGACTGATAAGACCTTCACCTGCGGCGATGAGGTCGTCTTCGCGGTCAGCTACAAGGCGGACGACGAGCCTGTCAAGAACCTTCAAGGTTCCGTCTCTTGCTACGCAGATAAGGGCCTCACCTGGAGCGAAGCGAACGGTTGCTATCTCACCCCGACCGAGTCTGCCGATTGCTTCACCTTCGCGAAGGCCGGCCGCTACGAGGTGATCTTCACCTTCTTGGAAACGGAGGAATACGCGGCGAAAGTCGACAGCATCGACATCGACGTTGTCAAACGCACCCTTGCTCCTTCGGATTTCACGTTCACGGCACCGAGTGACCTTGCCTACGACGGAAGTGCCAAGCAGGCAAGCTTCGAGTTCGCAGGCAAGCTTTCCTGTGACGGAGCGCAGACGGTAAGCTACCTTAGCAACGGCGCCACGGTAACCGAAGCGGTCGATCCGGGCACCTATACCGTGCAGCTCGACGTTCAGGAGTGCGACAGCTACAATGCCACCACGCTCACCGATCCGAACTGGACGTTCACGATTGGGCCCAAGCAGCTAAGCGACCTTGACTTCTCCGATATCACCGTCGCGAAGGTCTACGACGGCACTACGAGCGCAGGTATCCTTGACGGCACTGTCGGCTTCGCGGGGAAGTGCGGCGATGACGACGTCTCGATCGTGGCGACCCCTGGTCCTTATGCCGATGGCGACGTCGACGCTGGAACGGACAAGACCGTGATGCTCGAGCTTTCCTTGACGGGCGCCGATGCCGACAAGTACACGCTTGAATCTCCGAGCGCCACGTTCGATCGCGCTAAGATCACCAAGGCGCAGCTTTCCGCAGCTTCCTTCGTTGACCCGACTATTCAGGTGATTTGGCGCGGTGAGGGCTACGGTCCGATCTCCGGCACGCTGACGGCGAACGATTTCTTCGCGGAAGGCGAGGTGCCTGAGGGCGCGAAAATCGTGGCGGTCGGCAAGGCAACTACCGAGACCGTTCTCGACAGCGTGAGCGTTGCCGACGATGGAACGCTCAGCTATTCGAAGACGGCGAGCTCTGAAAGCGCGTTCAAGACGAGCGGCTACGACGTTGCCATCGAGGCTAAAAACTACAGGGGCTCCGCGCCGCTTTCCGTGCGACAGTTGGCTCGTGCGGGATTCGATGAGGCGTCCTGCGTCTCGACCTGGGTTTACGGCGAGGTTGTCGACTTCATGAAGACGCTGGACAACCCTGGGGAGAACTTCAGCTGGACCTGGACAAGCAGCGACTCCGACGTGCTCGCGGTTGTCGGCCAGTCCGATTCGGATAGCAATTCGACCGTGACGTTCAAGGCGAATGGGGAAGGGCGTGCGCGCATCGACGTGACGTATCTGTCCGACACCATGGGCGGGACGTCCGAGCCTGCGACGCCCGATGATGTTGGTATGATCGCCGGCGGCGACGTTGTCAAGCGCCCCCTCGAGCCTCAGCCCAGCAGCGCGAGGATCACTATCGGCGATGCGCTTCCCGATATTGCAGTGACCTATCTCGATTTCGTTCGCGACGGCAAGGTGTACTCCGCTTTCGCTGACGGCGACTCGGCGGATGAGGTGCTCCAGAACGCCTATGGCTACCAGCTGATCGACGCCGACGGCAATGTGGTGAGCGCTGAAGAGGCGTGCAACAAGGCAGGAGCCTACCGAATCGTCCCGATTGCCAAGCTCAAGGTGGACGAGAACAACTGGGGCAGCAAGTACGAGATCATTGGAGGAGCCGAAGGCGCGCTCGAGGTGTTCTACCCGCCTGCGCCGCATTTCACCGACGTGGACTACAACTCCTGGTACGCGCCCGGCGTCGACTTCGTCGCGGGCCGCGGCCTCATGAAGGGCTACGAGGGCACGACGATCTTCGGCGTGGGCAGCGCGCTCACCCGCGGCGAGCTCGCCACGATACTCTGGCGCAACGCCTGCCCGGACGAGGCTGCCTCCTACGACCCCGCGGCCGCGAAGGACACCACGGGCATCGCGGGCTCCGCGGACGGCATGTTCTACACCGCCGCCGCGAACTGGGCGGTCGCCAAGGGCGTCATCAAGGGCATCGAGCGCCCGGGCGGCGCGCTCGACTTCGCCGCCGACGAGCCCGTGACCTTCGAGCAGCTGGCCACCATCCTCGGGCGCCTCTGCGCCGCGCCCGGCGAGGTCGCGGCCGCGGGCAGCGACCTGTCCGCCTTCGTCGACGGCGCCGACGCGAGCGGGTGGGCCGCCCCCTACCTCAAGTGGGCCGCCGACAAGGGGCTTATCGAGGGCTACGACGAGCCCGCCGGCAAGCGCCTCGCCCCCGGCGAGAACGCATCCCGCGAGCGCGCGGCGACCGTGCTCATGCGCGCCTTCTACCTGGGCGTTTTGAGATAGTCTCCCTCACTGCGGAAGGGCGGGCCCTGCGCTTGCGGAGCGCGAGGCCCGCCCTTCTTCTTATCGACCGGCCTCTTCGGCGCCCGCCCCTCGGGCCACTCGGCCGGCATGCGTTGCGCCGCCGCCGACGCGAGAATCCCTCAACCTTGGACAAAAAAGGCCGTTTTAGGGGGGTGTGCCGCCCGGAAAAGGGCCAGGGCGCGCGATAAGGGCGTGCGTTCGGTCGCGCGGGGGGCCTAGGGGCCCTCCCGGGAGGGGGCAACCCCCCTAAAACGGCCTTTTTTGTCCAGAAACTCCCCGATTCGTTGTCGGGCGGTGTCCTTGCGGACCTCTTCGTCAATTAACAATTAATACTTGCAGCGTGCTGCTTTGCAAAGCTATGTGTTGGTTTGAGTTGCTTTACGGAGGGGAGGGCCGCCGTGATGACTACCGCATCATCTCCGATTCGACAATAGTGCGCATGATGGCCGTCCAGAAGGGCTTGGGTGTTGCGGGTTTTCGGTTAGGGAGCAGAAACGAGAGGCGCATCTTCCTTTGCAGCAGTCGCTCATCGGGGGAGCTTTCTTGGGTCGAACATCTCCCCAAATTTACGAATAATGTGGAGTAAAATTGAATCGCTATGACGTTATTTATACACCTGTTAACAAGTGTGAAAGCAAGTTGGCTCTTGCGGCCGCGCAGGCCGTTCTTCTCGTGAAGGGGTCGCATGGCGCTTGCATTCAAATGGGCTCAAATTTACCATGAACTGCTGACGCAAAGAATCGAACTGCCGCATCCAAGCGGCTTCGAACTGGGATATCCCCAGTTTTGGAAAGGAATTTTGAACGTGAAAACTCGTGTTACCGAACTCTTGGGCATTGAGGTGCCTATCATTCAGGGTGCCATGGCGCGCATCGCGGACGCGAGCCTTGCGGGCGCGGTCAGCGAAGCAGGCGGCCTTGGCATCATCGCCTGCGGTGGCGCGCCGCTCGACTGGGTGCGCGACCAGGTGGAAGCCGCGCGCAAGATCACGTCGAAGCCGCTTGGCGCGAACGTGATGCTCATGGACCCCAACGCCGCTGAGCTCGCGAAGCTGCTTGTCGACCTGGAGATCGACGTGGTCACCACGGGCGCCGGCAGCCCTGCGAACTACATGGAGATGTGGAAGGCTGCGGGCATCAAGGTCATCCCCGTCGTTGCGTCGACCGCCCTCGCGGTCCGCATGGAGCGGCTCGGTGCCGATGCCGTCGTGGCGGAGGGCACCGAATCGGGTGGCCATGTGGGGGAACTCACCACGATGGCGCTCTTGCCTTCGGTGGCTGATGCGGTGTCTATCCCCGTCATCGGCGCAGGCGGCATCGCCGACGGTCGTGGCATCGCTGCCGCGTTCGCACTTGGCGCCGAGGGCGTGCAGATGGGCACGCGCTTCCTCACGGTGGACGAGTGCACCGTGGCCGACGCGTACAAGGAGAAGATTCTCTCCGCGAAGGATTCCGACACGATCGTTACCGGCCGCGGGTCGGGCCATCCGGTGCGCTGCCTCAAGAACAAGTTCGCCCGCTCGGTGAAAAAGCTCGAGGGCGACCTTGCGAAGAACGGCGACGAGCTCGAGCGCATGTACGTGGGCTCGCTGCGCCGCGCCGTCGAGGGCGATGTGGACAACGGCACCATCATGTCCGGCCAGATTGCAGCCGTGGTGCATGAGCGCAAGAGCGCGAAAGAAGTCATCTCCGAGCTCATGAGCGAGGCGGAAGCGCTTGGCGGGTGCACGCTCCAGCAGATGGCGGACGCGAATGCCGAACGCCGTCGCTTGGGCCTGTAGTCGATGTGGAGGAAGGTATCGATCGCATGAACCCCGTATTCCTGTTCTCCGGCCAAGGGTCGCAAAAGCCCGGCATGGGTGCCGACCTGATGGGCGTTCCCGAGGTGGCTTCGTCGTTCGAGTGCGCTTCTGACGTGCTCGGATACGATCTTGCCGAACTGGTGGCCACGGCGTCCCCCGAAAAACTCAACGACACGCGCTACGCGCAGCCTGCACTTTGCGTGCTCTCGGTCGGCATCGCCCGCGCCCTCATGGCTCGCGGCGTGGTGCCGGCAGCCGTGCTCGGCTTCTCGCTCGGTCAGGTGTCCGCGCTCGCCGTCTCCGGCATGCTCTCCGAAGAGGAAACCTACCGCTTCGTGAAGGCGCGCGCCGAATTCATGGCAGAGGCCGCAAGCGCCCATGCGGGCGCCATGAGCGCGCTGCTCAAGGCCGACGACGAAGCCGTCCGTACTGTGTGCGAGTCGTGCGCCCAGGGCGACGTGCTCGTTCCGGCAAACTATAACAGCCCAGGTCAGATTGTCATTTCGGGTACGCCCGATGCCGTTGCGCGCGCAGAAGAGGCGTGGGCTGCCGAGGGCAAGCGTTTCGCGCGCCTTGCCACGTCGGGCGCCTTCCACAGCCCGCTTATGGCCGACGCGGCCGAAAAGCTCGCCGAGTACCTGGCGGGTGTTGAGTTTAGCGAGCCTGCCATCCCGCTTGTCTGCAACGTCGACGCGTCGCCGCTTTCCGTTGCCTGCGCCCGCGAGCATCTCGCGGAGCACCTTACGCACCCGGTCCGCTTCCAGCAAAGCGTCGAGGCGCTCGAGGAACAGGGCCACACAACGTTTTGGGAAGTCGGCTTCGGCGGCGTCCTTGAAAACCTCGTCAAGCGAATCGACCGCAAGGCGGTGCGCGCATGCGTGCAAGACCGCGCGAGCTTCGACGCGGCGCTCGAATCGCTTGCGTCCGACGCAAGCTAAAACACCCGTCCATTAGTTGGGAAGTGAGCAAAACCCATGACTGAACAGGTTAAACCCGAGCGCAAGGGAGCGCTCGTCACTGGATCGAGCCGCGGCATCGGCCGCGCGATCGCGCTTTCGCTCGCCAAGGCGGGCATGAACGTGTGCGTGAACTGCTCGAGCGGGAGAAGTCTTCCTGCCGCGCAGGAGCTCGCCGCGCAGATTTCGGCCACCTATGGCGTGAAGTCGCTCGCCCTTGTGGCGAACGTCGCTTCGGCGGAAGAAGCGCAGACGCTCGTGGAATCTGCGCACGTCGCTTTCGGGCGGCTCGACGTCCTCGTGAACAACGCGGGCATCACGCGAGACGGGCTCGTGGCGCGCATGAAGGAAGAAGACTTCGACGCGGTGATTGACGTGAACCTGAAGGGCACGTTCAACTGCTGCAAGGCCGCCACGAAGATCATGATGAAGCAGCGCTCGGGCCGCATCGTCAACATGTCGAGCGTCGTGGGCGTGGCGGGCAACGCTGGGCAGGCGAACTACGCGGCGTCGAAGGCAGGCGTTATCGGCATCACGAAGTCGCTTTCCCGCGAGCTTGCGCCGCGCAACGTCACGGTGAACGCCGTGGCGCCCGGGTTCATCGAGACCGACATGACCGACGCGCTTTCCGACAAGCAACGCGAGGCTATCTCCTCGCGCATCGCATGCGGGCGCCTCGGACAGCCCGAGGACGTGGCTAATCTCGTGAAATTCCTGGCCAGCGACGAGGCTGGCTACATTACCGGTCAGGTTATCTGCATCGACGGAGGTATGGCGCTATGAGCGAGGCAACCGTGAACACCAAGCGACCCGACGGATCGAACCGCGTCGTGATTACCGGCATGGGCGCGATCACGCCCGCGGGTGTCGGCGTGGAGGCGCTGTGGAAGGCGGTCATGGGCCGCGAATGCTGCATCCGCCCCATCGAGCGCTTCGACACGACCGACTACGAGGTCCACAATGCTGGCGAGATCTGCGGCTTCGATGCCACCGAGCACGGCCTCACGAAGAAGGAGTCGCGCCGCTTCGAGCGCTTCGTGCAGTACGCGATCGTCGCCTCCGACGAAGCGATCGCGCAGGCGGGCCTTTCCATGGAGGACGAGGACCCTTCGCGCGTGTCTGTCGTCTTCGGCAGCGGCATCGGCGGCATCGACGAGCTCGAGAGCGGGTTCAAGATGCTGTTCGAGAAGGGTCCTAAGCGTGTGAGCCCGCTGTTCGTGCCCACGATGATCGGCAACATCGCCGCAGGCAATCTGGCGATTCGCTACGGCATGAAAGGCGAGTGCATCAACGTCGTCACCGCGTGCGCGACGGGCGCCCACTGCATCGGGCAGGCCGTGCGCGACATCCGCCACGGCTACACCGACGTGGCGCTTGCGGGCGGTGCGGAGGAAAGCGTGAACCCCATCTGCATCGCGGGCTTCGCGAACCTCGGCGCTCTTTCGCGTGAGGAGGACCCCCTGCGCGCTTCCCGTCCGTTCGACCTCAACCGCGAGGGCTTCGTTGCTGGCGAGGGCGCGGGTGCGGTTATCTTGGAGTCGCTCGAGCACGCTCTGGCGCGCGGCGCTAAACCCTTAGCGGAAATCACCGGTTTCGGCTCGACGGGCGATGCCTACCACATGACCGCCCCCGACCCAGAGGGGGAAGGTGTGGTCCGCGCGATGCGCATCGCGCTTGAGGAAGGCGGGTTCACCCCTGCTGACCTGGGACATTTCAATGCGCATGGCACAGGTACGCACGCCAACGAGCTCACCGAGTCCAAGGCGCTGCGCGCACTGTGCGGCGAAGAGGCGGGCCTTAAGGTCCCCGTGTGCTCGGTCAAGGGCACGACGGGTCACACGCTCGGCGCGGCAGGCGCGGTCGAGGCGATCGTCACGGCGCTTTCCGTCGCAAACGATTGCGTGCCGCCGACGGCCGGCTTCGAAACACCCGACCCCGAGGCTCCTGCCAACGTGCTCGCCGAGCCGCTTGAGAATTACAAGCAGAAGGTGGCGCTGTCGAACTCGCTCGGCTTCGGCGGGCACAACGCGTGCCTGGCCATCTCGCCGTACGAGGTTGCGGCGGAATAGAGGCGCTCGCTGCTCGCGGATTTGCGAACCGCGAGCAGCGCTGTCTCGGGCTTGCGGCCCGCGCTTGCGAAAGAGAAAGGTTCTTCTTGATGGATATTCAGTTCCCTTGCGGTCGCGAGGACATCGAGCGGGTGCTCCCGCATCGCGACCCCTTCGTGTGGATGACGCGCGTGGTGGAATGCACGCCGGGCGAGTCGATCACGGCCGAGCTTGACGTCGCTCCCGACCTGCCGCTGTTTCGCGGCCACTTCCCGACGCACCCGGTGCTGCCGGGCGTCATCATCATGGAGGCGCTCGCGCAGGCGGCATCGTTTTGCGCGCTCGTCGACCGCGCAGACGAGGGAGTGCTCGGCTTCTTCGCGGGCATCGACAAGGCGAAATTCCGCAATCAGGTGCTGCCTGGCGACGTGCTCACGCTCTCGGCGAGAATCGTGAAGTCTTCGAGCCGCATGGTCGTGGCCGACGTCGAAGCGCGCGTCGGGGATAAGGTATGCGCCACGGCGACGCAGAAATACGTGCTTGCACGTTCCGAGGAATAATCCCATTTCCAGGGAAAACAGGTAGTCAAAGAGGGTTGGCATGAAGATCGCAAAGCAAGGGTATGTGACGTTTAACGCAGACGGGGCGTTCGCTCCCGCAGCCTCGGCGTCTGAGCAGGGTCAGGCGTCGGCGCCTGAGGCGGGCGTGGCGTATCGCCTCTCGCGGATCGCCGAGGAGGCGGCGGCCGAGGGCGCGCTCGCCCCGAACGCCGTCGACGCGGCCGATTCGTCGGGATACAATGTCGTTCCCTCGGGCGACGCGAGTGCATACTCTCCGGTCGACGCTAGGGAAGACGAAGATGCCCGCCCTCGCGTGCTGCTCATGTCGCGTGGCCGCATGGCCAGGCAATATGTGCAGGCTGCTACCGACGCCGGCTTCTCGGTGTGGCTGCCCTTTACCACCGACAAGCGCTTCGAGCCCTATCTGCGCCAAGCGGCGGGCACGGTGTGCCTGGGCGAGAAGTACTCTAACGCCCTGTTCTGCAACGCCCATGCCGTGCTCGATGCGGCCAAGGAATGCGGCGCGGGCACGGTGCTCCTGTGCGATGAGTCGCAGCCGCTCGGCGAGGTCGACGGCTTCCTTTCGCGTGCCATTTCGCGCGGCGTGAACGTCTTCCGCCCGCTGAAGAACGACACCCCGGCGCTCGGCTGGGTGCTGTGCACCACGGAGAAGGCGGCGCCCGCGGTCGACAAGTGGCGCGCATGCCCCCATTGCGGGCTGAAGTTCGCCGAGGAAAGCCTCGCCGCCTCGCACTACGTGTGCCCGACGTGCGGCGGCTATTTCCGCATGACCTCCGACGAGCGCATCGCCGATTTGCTCGACTCCGGCAGCTTCGAGGAATGGGACGCCCATATGCCCGAGCCCGACCCGCTCGAGTTCCCGGGCTATACCGAGAAGCTGGCGGCGCTGCGCGAGAAAACGGGACTTGACGAGGGCATCCGCACCGGTGCAGGCCGTATTGCCGGCATCCGCACGGCGTTCGCGGTTATGGAGTCCACTTTCCTCATGGGGTCGATGGGCACGGCTGTCGGCGAGAAGATGGCGCGCCTCGTGCGCCGCGCGGCCGACGAAGGGCTGCCGGTCGTGGCGTTTACTGCCTCGGGCGGCGCGCGCATGCAAGAGGGCTTGGCGTCGCTCATGCAGATGGCGAAGGTGTCCTGTGCTCTTTCCCGCCTGGCCGAGTGCGGTCTGCCTTACATCTCGGTCATCACCGATCCGACGACGGGCGGCGTCACCGCATCGTTTGCCATGCAAGGCGACATCATCCTCGCGGAGCCCCATGCGCTTATCGGCTTCGCGGGCCAGCGCGTGATTCGCGACACCATAAAGCAAGAGCTCCCCAAGGGCTTCCAAACTGCCGAGTTCGCGCTCTCACACGGGCTCATCGACGCCGTCGTATCGCGCTCCGATTTGCGCGCGACGCTTGCGCAGCTGCTCGCGCTCCATTACGCGACGCGCGTGCAGGGCGAGCCGGTTGCGGGCGAGGAGCGCATGATTGTCACGTACGATTCGGTGAAGTCGAACCTCGAGCACGGCACCGACACCTACAACAAGGTGACGTACGGCCTGCTCCCCGTTGACGAGGGGCTGCTGCGCGAAGACGAGGAAGACGACTCGCTTCCCCTGTCGCTCGCCGAGACCGTCTTCGGATGGTTCGGGGGCAAGACGAGGCAGCTCGAGCGCGAGGCGGATCGCCGTCGCGCCGCTGCCGACGCGCATGCAGACGGCATCTCGGATGAGAAGGCGACCGCGTGCGCGCCCACCGCGGGAGCCCCTGCCGCCGAGCCCGCTGCCGATGCCGACGCGCAGGCCGCCGTGGGCGTGCAAACCTCGAGCGCATGGGAAAGCGTTCAGCTCGCGCGCAACGTGCACAGGCCCACGTCGCGCTACTACATCGATCGCATCGTTGACGGGTTCATTGAGCTCCACGGCGACCGCGGGTTCGGCGACGACGGCGCGATTGTCGCGGGCGTCGGCTGGATTGGCAACCAGGCGGTCACAGTGATCGCTGAGGAAAAGGGTTGCGATCTGAAGGACCGCATCAAGCGCAATTTCGGGTGCCCGCAGCCGGAGGGGTACCGTAAGAGCCTGCGCCTCATGCGCGAGGCGGAGAAGTTCGGGCGCCCCATCGTGTGCTTCGTCGACACGCAGGGTGCGTTCTGTGGCATGGAGGCAGAAGAGCGCGGGCAGGGCAACGCCATCGCAGACAACCTGCTCGCCATGGCGGGCATAAAGGTTCCTATCGTAAGCGTGCTTCTGGGCGAGGGCGGCTCGGGCGGTGCGCTCGCGCTCGCTGTCGCGAACCGCGTCGCCATGCAGGAGCATGCGGTGTACTCCGTGCTATCGCCCGAGGGTTTTGCGTCCATCTTGTGGAAGGACCGCACGCGTGCCCCCGAGGCTGCTGCTGTCATGAAGATGAGCGCGGCCGAGGCTCACGGGATGGGCATTGTGGATGACGTGCTCTCCGAAGGGCCTGCACCTGCACACGAGAACCCCGATGCAGCGGTCGACGTGGTGCGCGACTACGTGCGCCGCGAGCTTGCCGAGTTGGCAACCGTACCCGCCGATGACCTGGTAGAACAGCGCCGTGCTCGCTTCGAGGCGTTCTAAGGGGAATTCAGTTCTGCCGAGCGTTCAGCAGATGTGCACTCGGCGGCATTCGGTCAGCGCGCGCGGCTGATGACTCGTTTGGCGGTTCGGTTTTTGGGATCTTGTAACAAAACTATTCGGGAAAACGAACGGTTATCAAGCGAATGCCGAAAGAAAAACCCTTCGTTCTAGCGAATAGTTTTCTGGCTTCCAATCTCCTCGATTGCCGCTCTCACAACAGGGTCGTCCAACTTATCGATGAGCTTGCGGTAGATGCGCTCGCGAATCCAGGGCTCGGTGGAAAGCGCGATGGCGTCTTCGGTGGGCACCCATTTCACACCACTGTTCTCATCGGGCTTTATGCGGATAGGCTCGTCGGGGGAGGCCACAGCGAGATACGTCACGTTCAAATGCAGGTGCGACCCGACATACTTCCCGCGCTTCTCGTGCCCGTCGACGGTGAGCACTTCGAGCGAGTAGATGTTCCCCGCGGGAAGCGTCACCATGCGCGCGTGCGACACGCCCGTTTCCTCCTGAAGCTCGCGCAGCGCGACGGCAGCAAGGTCGCGATCGCCGTCGGCGTGGCCCCCAATCCACGACCACGAGCCGTAGATGTTGTGGAACACGAGCAGCGTTTGCGCGCAATCGGGGCTCACGACCCAGATGGAGCACGCCATATGCGCGAGCGCCTCGCGGGAAAATGCGTTCTCGCGTGTGCCGAGCACTGAGAGAATCACCTGCTTGTCGATTTCTTCCTGCTCGTTTGCCGGCTCGTATGCCGCGATGTCGTCTTCGATCGCCATATTGTCCCTGCCTTTCCCTCCGTCTGATTGTAGCGCCGCGCAGCCCCTTCGCTCGTCTGACTTTTTCCTCGCGCCCGCGCGCTGCCTGAGTGCGCTCATCTTCGCAGGGCCTCGCCGCCCATTCGTCCGCGCTCACCGCCCTTCTCCGCCGGGGGCCCGCCGCTCCGCTCGTGCGCCCGTCGTTGCAAGCGGCGGGGGCGTGCGTTTGCGCTTGCATCGCCGTGCTACACTAGCGTTTACGAAAAAAAGGAGTCATGTGATTTCGGAACGCGAAATAGCTGCCAATTGCAATTCACGTACGTTCGCCCGCGCCGAGCGGATAGCCGCGAGCGACCGCAACATCTTGACGAAGCGCGTGCGCTACGAGGTGGGGGAGACAGTGCTGTCTGCCCAGGTCGCAAGCTCAAGCGGATGGGATGACCACTATCGTGCGTCCGTCTATCTGTCGCCTGACGAGGAAACGGTCGAGGACTGGTCGTGCACCTGCCCGGCGGTGGTGGAATACGACGGGCTGTGCAAGCACTGCGCGGCGCTCGCGCTCTCCTTCTCCCGCGCTCCCGAGAAGTTCATGGGCTACACGCCGAAACGCCGTGTGGCGACGTCGGCCTGCATCACCGAGCTCATGCGCCGCGGCGAGCAGTTCGCCGACGACAGCGACATGGAAGGCTCGATCGACCTCGAGTGCACGCTCACGTACGGCTACCGTCTGTGGTCGGCGAGCTTCAAGGTGGCAAGCCCCACGTCTTCCTACGTCATGAAGAGCATTTCCGACTTCGTGTCGCGCATGCGCGCAGGCGAGCGCTACTCCTATGGGAAGAAGCTCGCTTTCACGCACACGCCGGCGCTCCTTACCGAGCGCGGCCGTCGCGTGGCGGAGTTCCTCGACCGCGCCGTCTCCCTGCGCGAGCAGAGTGTGCAGACCACCCGCTGGGGCATCGCCTCGACGCCTGGCGTCGGTCGCGACATCAACCTCTCGGAAGTGGAGGTTGTCGAGCTGCTCGACGCGCTCGACGGGGGTTCGTTCACCATTCGCGGCACCGATATCGGCACTCGCTCGGTCACCGAGACGCGCATCGTTCACGCAGACCCTGAGGTCAAGGTGTCGCTCGAGAAATCCACCGAGGACGGTTACTGCATCGAGCGCGGCTCCGACGTCGTGCTTGCCGCGCAGGGCCGTCGCTTGTACCTGTGGATGGGCGACGTCGTGTACCGCTGCTCGCCAGAGCTTGCTCGCTGTGCCGACTTCTTGCGCATGGTCTATGAAAGCTCCGATGTGCGCCTGTTTATCTCGAAGGAGGACATGCCGCTCTTCTGCTCCGCCGTGTTACCCCAGGTGGAGAAGGCGCTGCACATGGACGTGCCGCCCGAGGTGGAGCGCTTCCGCCCCGTACCCGGTGAAATCTCCTTCTACTTCGACAAGGTCCGCGCGGGCGTTCGCGTGGAGGCGGTGGCGACCTACGGCGACTTCCGCTACGTCTTGGCCGGCGAGGAGGCCCATCTCATCGATGCTTCGGGTGCCGCCGCCATGTCCACGCCCGTCCGCCGCGCACGTGCCGCGTCCGCCGCGCGCGGGATTGCCCTTACAAGAAAGACCGAGAGCGCCGAAGAGCCGGGGCCCTTGCGCGATGCGCGCCTCGAAGCGCGGGCGACGACGCTTGTCGAGCGCTACTTCGGCCTGGGGGACCCGATCATCCCGAACGCCGACGACGATGCGGTGGGCAACCTGCTCTTCGGCGGCTTGCCCGAGTTCCGCGCGCTCGGCGAGGTCTTCACCACGCCCGCCTTCGACCGCCTCATCCGCGACGGCAAGCCGCGCATCTCCATGGGGGTGTCGCTTGCGGGCAACCTGATTGATCTTACGGTGAGCGCGGGCGACTTGGAATCCGACGAGCTTGCCGCGCTGCTGTCGAGCTACCGCAAGCGCAAGCACTATCACAGGCTCAAGGGCGGCGCGTACCTCTCGCTCGAGGATATGGACTTGGCCGAGCTCGATCGCATCGCGTCTGACCTGGGAATCTCTCTGAAGGAACTCGCGAGCGGCAAGGTCGAGCTGCCGAGTTATCGCGCGTTTTACCTCGACGAGGAGAAAGACCTCGACCGCGATCGCTCCTTTAAGAGCTACGTGGACAACTTCCGCTCGGTTGACGAGCAGAGCTACACGCCGCCCGCCCAGCTCTCGAGCGTGCTGCGCCCCTATCAGGAGGAAGGCTTCCGCTGGCTTTCCGCGCGCTGCGATGCGGGGTTCGGCGGCATCCTCGCCGACGAGATGGGCCTGGGCAAGTCGCTGCAGCTGATTTCGCTTCTGCTCGCCCGTCGCGACGAGGCGCGCCGCGTGGGGCCGAGCCTTATCGTGTGCCCGGCGTCGCTCGTGTACAACTGGCTGCAGGAATTCGCCCGCTTCGCGCCCGAGCTTGCGGTTCGCGCCGTCGCGGGTCCGAAGGCCGAGCGTCGTCGCATCAGGGCGCTCTCGCTTCCCGCGCCCGACGGCTCTGCCGCCACCGACCCGTGCGACGTGCTTGTGACCTCCTACGACCTGCTTCGCATCGACATCCACGACTGGGTGGGGGAGCGCTTCTTCCTGTGCGCGCTCGACGAGGCGCAATACGTGAAGAACCCGGCGGCGCTTGTCACGCGCGCGGTGAAGCGCGTCGAGGCGGAACATCGCTTCGCGCTCACGGGCACTCCGATGGAGAACCGCCTCTCCGAGCTTTGGAGCATTTTCGATTTCCTGATGCCGGGGCTGCTTGGCCCCTATGCGCGCTTCCGCGAGCGTTTTGAGCTGCCGATCGTCGGCGGAGACGAGGACATCGCGCGCAGGTTGCAGGCGCTCGTGGGCCCGTTCATGCTGCGCCGCCTGAAGACGCAGGTGCTTTCCGACTTGCCCGAGAAGCTCGAAAGCGTGGTGTACGCGCCCATGACCGGCGAGCAACTGAAGCTGTATTCCGCGCATGAACAGCGCCTTCGTGAGGAACTCACGCGTCAGAAGAGCGACAAGGCTGCCAAGGACGGTGGGCGCAAGAGCGGCATGTCGGATGCGGAGTTCAACAAGAGCAAGGTGCAGATCTTGGCCGAGCTCACGCGTCTGCGCCAGCTGTGCTGCGACCCACGCCTGCTCTACGAGAACTACAAGGGACCTGCGGCGAAGCTCGACGCGATTTGCGATCTGGTGGACTCCGCGATGGGCGGCGGCGAGAAGGCGCTCGTGTTCTCCCAGTTCACAAGCTTCTTGTCGCTTATTGCCGACAAACTCGACGCGGCAGGTGTGCGCTACTTCACGATCACGGGCGCAACGCCTAAGGAGGAGCGGCTCGAGCTGGTGAACCGTTTCAACGCCGACGATACGCCGGTGTTCCTGATTTCGCTCAAGGCGGGCGGCACGGGGCTCAACCTCACGGGCGCGTCTGTCGTCATCCATGCCGACCCCTGGTGGAACGCGGCGGCGCAGGACCAGGCGACCGACCGTGCGCACCGCATCGGGCAGACGCACGTGGTGAGCGTCGAGCGCGTGATCGCGAAGGGAACGATTGAGGAGCGCATCCTCGCACTTCAGGAGGCGAAAAGCGACCTGGCAGACCAGGTCGTCGGCGCGTCCGGCGTGTCGCTCGCCTCGCTTTCCCGCGACGATTTGGTCGACCTGCTGAGCCCGGTGGAGTAGAAGTGGCCGAGGGGGCGCGTCGGTCTCTTTACATTCGGGATAGGCGGCTGAAGTCGGCGGTCTCGTCGATTACGGCGATGCCCGCGTCGCGGAATGTGGCCGCAGCGATGCCCCATCCAGGCACGAGCGTGCCCGAAAACGTGCCGTCGTAGACTTCCCCCGATCCGCATGAGGGGCTCTTCGCCTTGAGGATGGCCAGCTCACAGCCTGCTTCCTTCGCACGTGCAAGCTCGGCCTGCGCGCCGCGGGCGTAAGCGGCCGTGCGGTCGGCTCCGCTTGCGTCGAGGATCGTCCAAGAGTGCTCGTTTGCTGCGCGAGCCTTGCTGTCGCGCGATGCAGAGTCGCTGCGGCCATGTCCCGTCTCGCCTGAGCGCCCGTTGCTCTCGCGATGGGGCTCGCTTGCAAGGAAGCTCGGCGTACCGTCGTCCGCTGCGGGCGCCTCGACGCTGCCTATCCACGGGGCGCGCACGATTTCGCAGGGGGTGCGCGGCGTGGGAAGGCCGCCCGCTACCTCAGGGCAGATGGGCACAAGCTCGTGTCCGTCTGCGGCAAGCTCCTGCACGCGTGCGCAGGGCTTCGAACGCCCGTCGTAACGGCACGTTTCACCCAAAAGGCACGCGCTCACAGCGATTTTCATGCAAATCCTCCCCCACATGCATAAACTCGGGCTGGCGAGCCTCAGGGCCCCGAAGAGCTCCAGGGCACCGAGGGGAACCCCAGGAGCCAGAGGGTCCCAGGAATCCCCAGGGTCCCAAGAGACCCGCCGCTCCACTTCTTCATGAAGCCAAGTATATCCCTTCGGTCTCCGTTCCCCCTTGTGCCCTCTGCGCGCTTGCGGGGGAAGGCCATGGGATTCCCCGTGCAACGGGGCGGTCGCTCGGCGGGAAGGGCCGTCTGTCAGGGGATCGGCAACGGGGTCGCTCAGTGGTGAGGGCGCGCTTGCCCGTCGCGTTTGCGGCGCCGACCCGACTCCTTTCCTTCGCTCGGTTGTTGGCGAATTCAGCTCTTTTGCCTTCGGATGAAACAAGTTCCCCGCCCGTATTCCCCAAAGGCTACAATGGAGGGCGACACAAAACGGCGCCTGAGCGAGGCGCCCTGTAGAAAGGCAGAGCATGTTCGATGGAATGAAGTCCCCTGGCCGCAACGACGAGTGCTGGTGCGGCAGCGGGAAGAAATACAAGAAGTGCCACCTCAACCTGGACGAGCGTTTGCAGGAGCTCTATGAGCAGGGCGAAGAGGTGCCCCATCGCTCGCTTCTGAAGACCGCCGCCGACATCGAGGGCATCAAGAAGTCGGCCGCCATCAACATCGGCGTGCTCGATTACGTGTCCGAGCACATCAAGGCAGGCGTCAACACCGCCGAGATCGACAAGTGGATCTACGACTACACCGTCGAGCACGGTGGCACGCCGGCCGACCTCAACTTCGAGGGGTATCCCAACAGCGTGTGCACGTCCATCAACGAAGTCGTCTGCCACGGCATCCCCTCCGAGGATGACGTGCTCAAAGAGGGCGATATCGTGAACGTGGACTGCTCCACGATTCTTGACGGCTACTTCTCCGACTCCTCGCGCATGTTCATGATCGGCGAGGTCGACGAGGAGAAGCAGAAGCTTGTGCGCGTCACCAAGGAGGCGCTCGAGGCGGGCTTGGCTGCGGTGAAACCGTGGGGGCACTTGGGCGATGTGGGAGCTGCGGTCTCCGCGCACGCACATGCGAACGGCTTCTCGGTCGTCGAGGAGTTTGGCGGCCACGGTATCGGCCTCGAGTTTCACGAGGACCCGTTCGTGAGCCACGTTGCCGAAGCGGGAACGGGCCCGGTGCTCGTGCCGGGCATGTGCTTCACCATCGAGCCGATGATCAACGCGGGGGAGCACGACATCGACATGTCCGACCCCAACGGCTGGACGATCCGCACAGCGGACGGCAAGCCTTCGGCGCAGTGGGAAGTGCAGCTTGTGGTGACCGACGACGGCTACGAGCTTTTGTCGTGGTAAGACTCCAGGTCGCAACCGTTATTTTGTGAAAGGCAAAATATTTAGAAATTTATCTTGCACTGCAGGTTGTTTTGCCCTAATATATCAACTTGCGCCACGGTGGGTGTGGCCTAGTTGGTTAGGGCGCCAGATTGTGGCTCTGGAGGTCGAGGGTTCGAATCCCTTCACCCACCCCAGCGCGCGCAGTATCTTTGACATATGCACTTTGGACCGTTAGCTTAGTTGGTAGAGCAGGGGACTCTTAATCCCAAGGTCCGGGGTTCGAGTCCCCGACGGTCCACCATCTCGAAATCAAGCCCCAGCAATGGGGCTTTTTCTTTGCCGTGATGTCGCGGCTCTCGAACAACTTATCGTCGATTTTGTACACGACCTTGCTCGGACCCCTTCCCGCGCGCCCGGGACTCGCCGAGCAATCTTGCCTTTGCTATATCGCTCGTTCCCGCGAGCGCAGAAACCAGTTACCATGAAATCCGTACGCGCACGCAAGAAGGAGGAGCCCATGGAAGCCGGCGAAAAGCGCTATCTCGAATTGCTTTCCCGATCGTTTCCCACCATCGCTGAGGCATCTGCCGAGGTCATCAACTTGTCGGCAATCTTGAATCTCCCCAAGTCGACGGAATTCTTCGCCTCCGACATCCATGGCGAGTTCGAAGCCTTCTCGCATATCCTGCGCAACGGCTCAGGCTCGATTCGCCTGAAAGTCGACGACGTGTTCGGCGACACGCTCACCGACGCCGAGAAGCGCGCGCTCGCCACGCTCATCTACTACCCGCGCGAGAAGGCAAAGCTTGCACTATCGCAGGTGGAAGACGAGTACGCATGGTACGCCGTCACGGTGCCGCGCCTCGTCGCGGTCTGCAAGCGTGCCGCGCGCAAGTACACGCACTCCAAAATCCGCCGCGCCGTGCCAAGCGAGTTCGCCTACATCGTCGAGGAGCTTCTGACCGAAGATCGCCATGGCGTCGACAAGGAAGCCTACTATAGCGCCATCATCGATGCGGCGGTGCGCACGGGCCGCGGCATCGCGCTCATCGAGGCGCTCTCGACTATGATCCAGCGCCTTGCGGTCGATCGCCTGCACATCGTCGGTGACATCTACGATCGCGGCCCTGCGCCGCACACTATCATGGACACGCTCATGGCGTACCATTCCGTGGACATCCAATGGGGAAACCATGACATCGTGTGGATGGGCGCCTCACTTGGGCAGCGTGGCTGTATCGCGCACGTGGTGCGCAACTGCGCGCGCTACGGCAACCTCTCCATCCTGGAAGACGCCTACGGCATCAACATCCTGCCGCTCGCGACGTTTGCGCTCGACGCCTACGCCGACGACCCGTGCGTCGGCTTTGCGCTCAAGGGCAATCCCAATCTTCCCCCCTCCGAGCTCGAGATGAACGTGAAGATTCAAAAGGCGATGGCAATCATTCAGTTCAAGGTAGAAGGCCAGCTCATCGACGAGAACCCGGCTTTCGGCCTCGACGACCGCAAGCTTTTGGACAAGATCGACTACGCGCGTGGCACGGTGATGCTCGACGGCACCGAATACGAGCTCACCGACAAGGTGTTCCCGACCATCGACCCGAAGGACCCCTACGCCCTCACGCCCGCCGAGCAAGACGTGATGGAGCGACTCGTCTCCGCCTTCACCGGATGCGAGAAGCTCCGTCGCCATATGCAGTTCTTCCTGGAGGCGGGAAGCCTGTACAAGGTTCACAACGGCAATCTGCTCTTCCACGCCTGCGTGCCGCTCAATGCCGACGGCTCGCTCAAAGAAGTCGACGTCTACGGCAAGACGTACAAGGGCCGTGCGCTCTACGACGTGATGGAGCGCCACGTGCGCGCTGCGTTCTTCAGCCGTGACGAGGAAGAGCGCCGCCGCGGGCGCGACATGCTGTGGTATCTGTGGCTTGGGCAGGGCAGCCCGCTGTTCGCAAAGAGCAAGATGGCCACCTTCGAGCTTTATCTCATCGCTGACAAGGCCGCCCGCAAGGAAGTGAAGAACCCCTTCTACACCTTGATCGACGACGAGGCCGTGGTCTCGAACATCTTCCGCGATTTCGGGCTTGACCCTGAAACCTCCCACATCATCTGCGGGCATGTGCCCGTGAAGGTGAAGGACGGCGAAGACCCTGTGAAATGCGGCGGCAAGGTCATCATGATCGACGGCGGGTTCTCGAAGGCCTACCAGCCGACCACGGGAATCGCCGGCTACACGCTCATCTCTAACTCTTACGGGTTCATCCTGGCGGCGCACGAGCCTTTGGAATCGGCCCAGGCCGCGATAGAAAAGGAAATCGATATCCACTCGTCCCGACATATGGTGGAGCAGGTGAAGAAGCGCACGCTCATGGGGGACACCGACGAGGGGCAGCAGATAAAACGCGAGATCGCAGATCTTGAGCGGCTGCTCAAGGCGTATCGCACAGGAGAGATACCAAGGCAAGAGCAAAAAGGTGAATGAAACCGCTATGAGCCATATAGCTGAAAGCTACCTCGACAACGCGGCGACCACGCCTACGCGTTCCGAGGTCATCGAGCGCATGAACGAGGTGATGCGCGACGCATGGGGAAACCCCTCGTCGGTTCATGCCGCGGGAATGCGCGCGAAGGAAGTCCTCGAAGAGAGTCGTGCTACCATCGCCGGCGCGCTCGGGGTCGAGCCTGGCGGGGTGTACTTTACTTCGGGGGCTACCGAATCGAACAACCTTGCCGTCCGTGGCGTGTGCTCGGCGCGACGCGACAACCCTGCCCAGATTCTCACCTCGACGCTTGAGCATGCGTCGGTCACGCGAAGCGTGCGCGGTATGCGCCGCGAAATGAATTGGCCAGTTACCTACATCGATGCTATCGATGGCAAGCTCGACCTGGGAAAACTGCGCGATGCGCTCACGGAAAGCCCCACGTCGCTCATCACTATCATGAACGTGCAGAACGAAGTGGGCTACATCTTCCCCTCGGCAGAGATCGGCCGCATGCGCGACGAGCTCGCCCCCGACGCGCTCTACCACGTCGATGCCACTCAGGCGTTCGGCAAGCTCTCCCCGAAACCGCGCGAGTGGCACGCCGAGCTGGCGTCCGTCGCCTCGCACAAGATTGGCGGGCCGCGCGGTATCGGCGCGCTGTACGTGCGCGATGGTGTGAAGATGCACACAAACGCATTCGGCGGCGGGCAGGAGCGCGGGCTTCGCTCGGGTACAGAGCCGGTGTTCCTCGCTGCCGGTTTCGCGTGCGCCGTCGAGTTGGCGCAGGCCGAGCATGAGGAAACCCTCGCGCATGTGCGCGCACTGAGCGCGCAGATCCGCGCTGAGCTCGCGCGCCTTGTCCCCGATGCCATCGTGAACTCGCCCGAGGACGCGTCGCCCTTCATCGTGAGCGTGAGCGTACCCGGGCTGCGCAACGCGAAGTCGGTCGCATACCTGAGCGATCGCGGCGTCTATGCATCGCGTGCATCGGCGTGCGAGTCGAACCACGAGCATGTGGCGGCGGGCACGTGGCGCAAGAAGCACCCGCTATCGCTCCAAGCGGCGGGCATCCCGCTCTCGCAGGGCAACACGACGCTGCGCGTGAGCTTCTCAGGCGCGACGACGCCTGACGACGTCGATCGCTTCGTTGCGACGCTTGCGGAATGCAATGCGGAGCTTGGGAGCCGTAAATAACAGGCGACCCCCTTTGCGTTCGGCGAAGGGCAGACTGCTGTACTTGACGGAAGGCGTGCGGGGCTATAGTATCTCGCAATACGTTCCCGTACTTCCATTTCGACCGATAGGGGAGGGCATGAAGAAGTTCCTAGGGGAGTTCAAAGACTTCATCAACCGCGGCAACGTGATGGATCTGGCCGTCGCCGTCATCATCGGCGGCGCGTTCACGGCCATCGTGACGGCGCTCACCACCAACATCATCAATCCGTTCATCTCGTTTATCGCAGGCGGCACTCCGGGCGAGCTCTCGGGGCTGGTGGTGCCGGGTACCGAAATTGACTTCGGCGCCTTCATCTCGGCGGTCATCAACTTCCTCATCGTGGCGTTCATCGTGTTTTTGCTGGTGAAGGCCGTCAACAAGGCGCAGGAGGCTGCTGACAAGCTCACGGGTAAGGAAAAGGAAGAAGAGAAGAAGCCGCCCGTGTGTCCCTTCTGCTTAGAAGAGGTGAAGGAGGGCGCGACGCGCTGCCCTCACTGCGCCGGTGCTTTCGACGAGCCTGCGAAGAGCAAATAACCCGATAGCGCGCCCGTAACCGAGGCGACTGTCACCAAAAACGCGGCCGCATCTTCAAAAGAGAAGGTGCGGCCGCGTTCGTTTTGCAAGCGTGCTCAACTTGGCGCGCCTTACAAGTGCCCCCTGTGCGCTCGCCGCGCTCGTTTTGCCTCGGTTTACAGGTCGAGCTTTTCGATGACGCTCTTGAGCACCTCGGCGGATGCGCGCAGGCGTGCCTGCTCGTCATCGGAGAAAGGCGCGGGAACCTTGTATTCGATGCCTTCGGCTCCAACAACGGCGGGCATCGAAAGCGCGATGTCGGAAATGCCGTATTCGCCTTCCATCAGGTTCGATACGGGAAGAATGGGCTTCTCATCGCGCACGATGGCCTCACAGATGCGCTTCACGGACATGGCGATGCCGTAATAGGTGGCGTGCTTCTTCTCGATGATTTCGTACGCCGAGTTTTTCACGTCGTTCTCGATTTTTGCCATGGTCTCGGCGCTGTGCTCGCGCCCGCGCAGGCGGCTGAAGACGTCAATCGGGATGCCTGAGACGTTCGCTAGGCTCCAGATGGCGATCTCGGAGTCGCCGTGTTCGCCGACGATGCGCGCGTGGACATTGCGCGGGTCGACTCCGAGATGCTCGCCGAGCACATACTTGAAGCGAGCGGTGTCGAGCACCGTTCCCGACCCGATGACGCGGTTCGCCGGCAGCCCTGAGAGTTTGAGCGCTACGTAAGTGAGGATATCGACCGGGTTCGACACGACGAGCAGGATGCCGTCGAACCCGCTATGCGTGATTTGCGGCACGATCGACTTGAAGATGCTCACGTTCTTGCTTACCAGGTCGAGACGCGTCTCGCCGGGCATTTGGTTTGCGCCCGCTGTGACGATCACGATGCCGGCGTCGGCGATGTCGGCATAGTCGCCCGCGTAGATGTTCGCCGGTGATGCGAGCGGCATGCCGTGCGCGATGTCGAGCGCCTCGCCCTCGGCGCGGTCGCGGCCGACATCGATCAGCACCATTTCGGAGAACAGCCCGCTTTGCATCAGCGCGAACGCGGATGCAGATCCTACGAACCCGCATCCCACGATGCCAACTTTGCGGAAATTCGCAGGCCGCGTGCCTGCCTCGGTGCCGTTTGCCATGAGCCGTTCTCCTTCGTCGAATGTCGTTTCGCTATTGTGCCACAAAACGGCCGACGGCCGAGGGCAGCGCGGCGGTAATCCATCTAGAGTTCTACGGGAACCCATTCCTCATGGTTGCAAATCCAAGCCTGCGGTTCCTCCACGCTGAAGAACGTGAGCGTGGGGTCGTTCGGCCCGTCGTAGGTCTCGCCAAGCCCGCTCAAATGCGCGAAGCCGGCGTAGCGGATGTCGTCGTTGACCTTGTCTTCGAGCCCCGCGCGCCCGCGGAGGATAAGCCAGCCGTGTCCCGGCCACCATGCTGTCGCCTCGAACTTCGGGTTCGCGACGAGCTCGTCCCACACGTCCTTGGTCGTCGCGGTGCAAAACCAGATCTTGCCGTCCTGCTCGGCGGCAAAACTGAAGGGGCGCACGTGCGGCTGATCGTTTACGCTCGTGGCGAGATACCACGCGGGCACGGCGCTTAAGTACTGCAGGATCTTCTCGTTTCCAGTCATGGGGGTTCCTTTCTTAAACGATAGGGTATGAAATAATCTACGGGAATGGATACAAGTCCGCCCCGACAGTCTTACAGAAGGATGTTCACCGCGATTACGCACGCTAGAAGGACGGCGACGAGCGCGCAGGCGACGCCGTCGCGAGGGGAGAGGCTTAGCGGATGGAGCCTCGTTCGCCCTTCCTTGCCGTGGTAGCAGCGCGCCTCCATTGCCGCAGAAAGCGTCTCTGCATGACGAAAAACGCTGGTGAACAGGGGGGTCATAAGCGATGAGAGCATCTGCACGCCGCGCAGAGGGCTTGTCTTGAGCCCCGCGCCGCGCGCGAGCTGCGCTTCGCGAATGCTCGAGAACTCGGTTGCGAACTGGGGCATGAAGCGCAGGGCGATGCCCATGATCATGCCGATTTCGTGCGCCGGCACGCCGATGCGCGCGAAGGGGGACAGCAGCCGCTCAAAGGCCTCCGTCAAATCGAGCGTCATCGTGGTCAGCGTGACGAGGCTCATTCCCGCCATCATGAGCAGGAGCCGGCAGGCGATTAAAAGGCAAGTGAAGACACCCTGCTCGCTAACGCGGATGAACGCCCATTCGAAGTAGACGGGGCCGCCCTGCACGACAAACAGGTTCATGATCGACGCGATCACGACGATGAACAAGAGTGGGGCGAGCGAGCGCAAAGCCTTCCTTGCGGGAATGCGGGCGAGGGCGTAGGCCCCCACCACGAACAGCGCCACGGGAATAAGCGCAAGAAAGGACCTCGCGTTCAGGGTGATCACGATGAACGCGCATCCGAGCAAAAGCTTCGCGCGCGCGTCGAGCTTGTGAACGGGGCTTGTGCCAGGTACATAGCTTCCGAAAGAGAATCCGCGCATCATAAGAGACCTCGCAGATAGGAGACGATTGAGTCTTCGGTGGCAAGCTCCTCGTGCGGCATAGGGAGCCCTCCCTCGCGCAGAAGGTTCGCGAAATGCTCGGGCGAGGTGGTTGCAAGTCCCACCGAGGTCAATTCCGCCGCACGGGTGAACACCTCGGCAGGTGTCCCCTCCATGAGAAGCTCCCCCTCGCTCATCACGGCGACGCGGTCGCAGAGATTCGCGAGGTCGTCCATATTATGGGACACCATAACCACGGTGAGCCCCTCTTCGTGCAGGTGAGACACCATGTCGAGGAACGATTTGCGCGCTTTCGGGTCGAGGCCTGCTGCGGGCTCGTCGAGCACGAGCACCTCAGGCTCCATGGCGAGCACGCCCGCAAACGCCACGCGGCGCTGCTGGCCGCCCGAGAGCTCGAAGGGGCTGCGCGCGGCGATTTCCTCAGGATTGAGCCCTACGGTGCGCAGGGACCGTTCGACCCGCTTGGAGACCTCCTCTTCCGAAAGCCCCAGGTTGCGCGGCCCGAAGGCGACGTCTTCTGCCACGGTTGCCGCGAAAAGCTGGTTTTCCGGGTACTGGAACACCACGCCGACGCGCCCGCGCACGTCGTTGGCGGCGCCCTTTTCCGCAATGTTGCTCCCGAAGGCGACGACGCGGCCGTTTGTGGGGTGCAAGATGCCGTTCATGTGCTGGATGAGGGTGGACTTGCCCGATCCGGTGTGCCCTGCAATGCCTAAGAACTCGCCTTTGCGCACCTTGAGGGAAACGTTGTCGAGCGCCCAGAGCGCCTCGGGGGAGTTTCCCCATTTCGCCTGCTTAGGTGCAGGTTTTTTGCCTGCTTTGCGCTGTCGGCGCGCCTCGGCGGCGTCGTAGGTGAACGATACGTTTTCCAGCCAGATGAGCACATCGCCGTCCGTGGACGCTGCAGGAGAAGCGGGGAACTTCGCGCAGTCGGTCGCTCCTGCGGCTGTGCTTACTTTGGGTGCAAAAGGCGATGCAGACGCCTTCTCGGTGAGTGTTTTTCCTCCCGATGAGCCCTGGGGCGCTGCATTCTCATGCGCACTGCTTGCGGCAGCTGCGTGCGAGGCGAAAACAGAAAACACGCTTTCTGCGAGAGCCTCTTCGGTCACGGCGGCGATCACGGGGACGCCAGCTCGACGCAGCGCCTGGGAAAGCTCGGCTGCGAAGGGAACCTCCAGGTTGAGGGCGGAAAGTGCATCGACGTCGATAAGCACTTCCTCGGGCGTGCCGACGCGCGCCACCTTCCCCCCGTCGAGAACGATGACGCGGTCGGCGAGGGCTGCCTCCTCCATGAAGTGGGTGATCATGACGACGGTCATGCCCTGATCGTTGAGCGAGCGCACGACGCGCATGAGGCCCTTGCGGCCGCGGGGGTCGAGCATCGCGGAGGCCTCGTCCAAGATGAGGATCTCCGGGTTCATCGCAAGGGCGCCGGCGATGGCGACGCGCTGCTTCTGTCCGCCGGAAAGCGCGTGCGTCTCGTGCTTCTCAAACCCCGAAAGACCGACGTCTTCGAGGCGCTGCGTTACGCGTTGCCGCAGCTCAGCTGTGGGAACGCCGAGGTTCTCGGGCCCGAAGGCAACGTCGTCTTCCACAATCGACGCGACGAGCTGGTCGTCTGGGTTCTGAAATACCATGCCGGCGCTCTGGCGAATCGCGTAGGTGTGCTGGCGCTCGGAGGTGTCCATGCCGCAAACCTCCACCTGCCCCTTATCGGGAACGAGCAGCGCGTTCAAATGCTTCGCGAGCGTCGACTTCCCCGATCCGTTGCCGCCGAGGATGCACACGAACTCGCCGCGCTCGATCTGCACGCTTGCGCCCGAGAGCGCGAACGCCTCGCCGTCGTAGGTGAACGAGACGTCGCTTACGCGGATGATGGGGGACTCGGCGCCCTGTGGGGCGAAGTCTTCGGGCAGAGGCTTCCCAGTCATGGTTTAACGGCCCTTCACCTGGTTTTTCTTCGGCGTGATGAGATTTGAGATCGCCTTGTACACGATGAGCGTCAGAAGCGAGTTCAGCACGGTCTTGATCAGGTTGAAGGGCACGACGGCAGGAAGGAGAAGCGGCATGATGACATCGGCGCTGCCGTACCAGAACGCTACGCCGATCGTGAGGTTTGCGACGATGGCGCCGGCGGTCGCGCACACGACGCCCACGATAAGGCCGAGGATGGCGCCTTTGAGGGTGTGCTTCTTCTTGTAGATAAGCGCTGAGGGGACGACGAAGAACAGCGTCGCACAGATGTTCATGAGCGACCCAACCCATTCACCCAGGATAAGGCCGTGAATCACCGCGGCAATGGAGCCGACGACGAAGCCCGCGCCCGGGCCGAAGGCAAAGCCGCAGACCATCGCGGGCATGAGCGAGGGGTCGTAGGTGAGGAAGGGTGCGGCGGGCAGGAGGGGAATCTGGATGAAGGAGAACAGCGCGGCGATGGCGCACATGAGCGCCATGGTGACGAGCTGTCGCGTGCTCCAGCGGTTCGTGTTCTCGAGTTCGACCTGCTTGGTTGCTTGTGTGGCCGACATGACAGCCTCCTTTTCGCAAGGTGGGTTTCTGCGGGTCCGCTTCTCACCCTGCACAAAAAAGCGGGCCCGTATGAATTCTTTTACATACGGGCCCGCGAATACGCAGTGTCGACACGCCTCGGCAATGCCATGGCGCGCTGCGATTCTCTGCCTCTTCCATCCGGACTGTAACCGTTGGTCCCGGATTCTCACCGGATCAGCCAAGCGAACGAAGCGCGGTGGGCGCCTCATCTGCTCGGGTCGCGGACTTCCAGCTTGACATGCTGCCTTCTGGTTACCGCCAGTGGGGAATCTCACCCCGCCCTGAAACAGAATTCATCTAGCACGCATTGTATGCGCGAAAGCGGCAGGCTTCAACCTCTCTGCGGGAAGTTTTTAGAAAAGGGAGGTGGGGGGCGATTCGAGGCTGGCGGCTCGCGCGCTTCGCGTCGCGAAAATTGGTCACTCGAAGAAAAGGCGCGCCCCTTCCCAACCTTAACTTAGATGAAACGCGCGGGAAACATGCATCGAGTATCTTTGGGGTGTCGACACGGGAGGCCGCGCGGAAAGCGTCTGCGCGAAGCCTCGTGCTAGCGGCAAGACGCAAGATTATGCAGCCCCGACAAGACGCAGCGCCATGCAATTATGGCAAAGCGTAAGTCTGTGCGACGATGAACACCCTAAGGCGGCTCTGCGCTACGATGCCCCCAACCCACGTACCGCACCCGCCATTTTCTTTTGCTGTGCAGTTGCTGCACAGAAACGGGGCCTTTTCGCGCATTTTTGATCTCGAAGGCCCTCAGCCATACATAGGAGCGTTGCTGCTGTGCGCACTCGCACGGGTCATTTTCACTCCCAAGAACTGCCAGAAAAATGGCGGTCTTCATCAAGCGCTGCCGCTATTGCCATACTATTTCAGAGAACAGCGTATAGGGTAGTAGAATAATTCCAGGTCAGAAAAATATTCTTTATTGGAGGTTCTTGTCAGCGTGACTCTTTATCGCAATAATGATGAAGAGTGCCCAATTCCTGGCATGTCTCCCTGTTCTGAACGTCAAAGGCGTGTTGTCGTAGCCGCTCCCTGTGGTTTCCGCGTTGGAAGGCGCAAGTCCCTCTCCGCCGTCGGCGGGTTTTGTGCACATTGCCGATATTACAGCCCTGCATTCCTCAGCATGCACTACATTGTTAAGGCTGTGTAAGGAGCGGTCTGCGTGAGGCGATATGCCCCGCGCTTGACACGCACGGGACCAAGACGAACTCCCGAAAGGGCGTTCGACAACATAGACGGGGTTGCACGTGGCGCTTACGTTCGTAGATTTCTTCACCCAAGCGATGGCTCAGCCCATCCTGTTCGTGATTTTGATCCTCGTCATCGGCGTGACCGCCGTTTCCGGCGCCACCGACGCGCCGAACGCCATCGCGACGGTAGTTTCCACGCGCTGTCTTACGCCGAACGCCGCAATCGCGCTCGCCGCAGTGTTCAACTTTGTCGGCTTGGTCGGCATGACGTTCATCTCCACCGCCGTCGCGAAGACGATGTTCGGGATGGTTGACTTTTCAGGAGACACGAATGCCGCGCTTTTAGCTCTGGTAGCAGCTATGATTGGTGCAATTGCATGGGGCATCGTCTGCTGGATTTTCGGTATCCCGTGCTCAAAATCCCACTCGCTTATCGCAGGCATCACCGGCGGCGCCATCGCGCTCAACGGTTGGGCGGGAGTGGTTCCCGTCGAATGGGCGAAAGTCATCTACGGCATGGTGTTCTCCCTGGTCGCTGGCTTCATCTTGGGATGGGTGTTCACCAAGGCGATCGAGGCGCTCTTCCGCAGTGTGAACCGCATCTATGCGAACCGCTTGTTCATCATCATTCAGGATCTGTGCGCTATCGCGCTGTCGTTTCTCCACGGTGCGCAAGACGGCCAGAAGTTCATGTCCATCGCCATGCTTGGCGTTGCCCTGTCTTTCGGCAGCTCGACGCCCGATTCGAGCGGCTTCCCGATGTGGATTATGGTCGTGTGCTCGGCCGCCATCTCGCTCGGCACCGTCGTCGGTGGCAAGCGCATCATCAAATCCGTCGGTATGGACATGGTGAAGCTCGAGAAATACCAGGGTGTCGCCGCGAATTTCTCGACCACGTTCACGCTCCTGTTCGCAAGCTTGACGGGCATGCCCGTCTCCACGAGCCACTGCAATACGTCCGCCATCATGGGCGTGGGCGCCTCGAAATCGTTCAAGCGCGTGAACTGGGGAATCGCGAAGAACATGCTGCTCGCGTGGGTCATCACGTTCCCCGCATGCGGCGTCATCGGCTTCGTGCTGGCAAAGCTGTTCATGCTGTTCGCATAGGCGAGCGCCTGCCTTTTGCCGCATGCTTGTCGATTGGCTGCATCGAAGTCTTGCCTAGCAGGTGATCTTGCGGGCTTTCAGTTATCCCATTTTCCCACGTCAACGCAGGCGGCGTACTCGTTGACGCAATCGCGAGCTGATTTGCGCCCTGGGAGCTTCGGTCTCGCTTTCGAGCGAGTCGGCCCCTTCCGCTATGCGGCGTTTTCGATGCGTGCTGCCCGCTTCTGCTCGCGTGCGGCGATCTTTGCGCGTTCCTTCGCGTAGGTGCGCTTCCTTGCGAAAAGATAGAGTGCGATCATTGTAGCGCCAGTGACGAACCAGGTCACAGGGTAGATGTTCAGCAGCGCCTCGAAGCTGCCGAGCAGCGGGAACAGCGTGAACACATAGATGACGCGCAGCACGCACGATCCGACGATAACCACGACCGTCGGGAGGATGGACCAGCCCATGCCGCGCAGTGCGCCTGCCGTTATCTCGTAAGTGCTGGGAAGGCATTCGAGCAGTTCGACGTGCCAGAGCCTCGTGGTCGCGAAAACGAGGGCACCCGCCTCGGTGGTAAAGATGCTCAGGCCCGTGTTTCCCAGGCTGACGAGCGCAACCGATACCGCAAAGGAAAGCCCAAGGGAGAGGCCCATCGACCAGGCGACGATCTTGTCGCAGCGTGAAAGGTTCCCTGCCGCGAAGTTCTGCCCGACAAAGGTGATGGCGGCCTGGGAAAACGCGTTGATGATGAAGTAGGTGTAATACTCGAAGTTGAGTGCAGCAGTCGAGCCCGCGATTGCATCGGTACCGAAGCTGTTGACTGACGTCTGAATGATGATGTTCGATACCGCGAACACAACGCCCTGCAAACCCGAGGGCACGCCGATATAGAGAATCTGGTGTAGGGCCCGCTTGTCGACGCGAAGCTCCCGCACGTTCAGGCGGAAGTCTTCCTCTTCGTGCATGAGCATCACGATCACGATTGCCGCGGCGAGTGCGTAGGCGGCAACGGTGGCGGCGGCGATTCCCGCGGCGCCCAGGTGAAGGACTGACACGGCGAATATGTCGAGCACGGCGTTCACCACTGCGGAGATGGCGAGAGCATAGAGCGGACGCCGCGTGTCGCCCTTTGCACGCAGGATTGCCGAGCCGAAATTGAACACGAGGAAAAAGGCGACGCCGGCGAAATAGATTCGCAGGTAGCTAATCGATTCGGCGCGCGCTTCGTCGGGGATTCCCACGCTGTCGACGAGGAAGCCTGCGATGGCGATGCCGATTACGGTTACCAACACGGCGGAGACAATCGCGATCACCGCGGTGGTGTGCACGGCGGCGCGGATCTTCGAGCGGTCGCCTTCTCCGATGCGTATGGCAATCGTCGCGTTCGTGCCGATCGAGACTCCTACGAAAAAGCTGATGAACAGCGCAGTGAGCGGAGCGATGCCGCCGATTGCGGCGAGCTCGGTGGAGCCGAGGAGGCGTCCGGCGACGATGGCGTCGGTTGAGTTGAACAGCTGCTGGAAGATGCTCGAGAAGGCCAGTGGAATGGCGAAGAGGAAGAGCTTGCCCACAAGCGGCCCATGCAGCATATCGATGCTGTTGCGGTTCGCCTTCTTCTCCACAGTGTTTTGCGACGACATTCGAAATCCCCCAGATACTTCAATCGTTTGCTTTCGGCGTGCTCGCATATTCGCATTATTTACGCAAATGCGTAGTTGCCGAATTTCCTTTCTACCGCGCTGTGGGAGGTTGTGCAAGGGAGAAGCGACGTGAACTTAAGCGAGCGGTATCTTTATGCTTGCGGGGATGATGACGTCGTAGCGCACCGCCTTGCCCGCGAGCGAATGGCTCGGCTTCACGCCTGCGAGATGCGGGCCCTTCGCAGGGCGCTTGACGACTACTTTGCGCGGGCCGGCGGAGATGGCTGCGGCGAGGAGTGCCCCTTCGTTTTGGCAGGGCGCTTCGAGGTGGTGGATGAGCTGGAACTTCTTCTTCACGGCGGCGCTCTTGCGGCGTTCGGGGAACATGGGATCAAGATAGATTACGTCGGGCGTGTCCCCAAGATGCGACATTGCCTCGATGCTGTCTTCCTCGAAAAGCTCCATACGGCAGGCGATGTCGGCGAGATCGGGATTGGCCTGTGCGCGGTCGAGCGCGTCGCGCGCAAGGGCTGCGACGGTGGGGTCTGACTCGTACATGCTTACGCGGAACCCGGCAGCTGCCAGGAGAAACGAGTCCTCGCCAAGGCCTGCCGTGGCGTCGATCGCCCATGGCTCGGCGCAGTCTCGGACCTTCGCCGCGCGAACGAGCAGCTCGCTTGAGAGGCGGCCTTTCCGGATGCGGGGGAGCAGCTGCGAGAAATCGCTGCGAAGCACCATCCCGTCGCCGACAAGGGCAAGTCCTTGTTCGTCACGGCGAAGCGACGTGTCTCCAAGGGCGGCGGAAACCTCGCGCTCGCCGTGCTGCGACGGCGCGATTGGCGAGGGGCCGTTTGCCCCTCGCTCGTCTGCGTGTGTGCTCTGTTGCTCGACTTTTCTCATGTAATAGCATTCTAGCGCGTTTCGCTTGATGTCGGCGCTATCCGCGGGCGATGTGGCGGGGGTACCACTTTTGGAACCACGCGGTGAAGACGCCCATGAGCGCGGGAAGGACCGAGTTAATCGCGCCGACAAAGCTGGCCGCGTCCGTCTGCATGATGAAGTACGTCCAGATGGGCGTGACCAGGTAGAGGATTCCCCACGCTGCAGTTAGGATGCGGTTTGTCCTCATGAAGATCGGGTTGCGCAGCGCCGCGTCGCCATTGTAATTGTTCTTGGAGTAATGCGCGGTCAGCGGTACCTTCGCAAAGCACGAGATTGTCCACATAAGCCCGAACAAAAGGTACGACGCCGGAATCACCAGGACGGGAGGGGCTCCTGCCAAAAGCGCGATGGAGCAGGCGCCGACCCCCAAGCCCGAGATCTGGTCGTAAAGGGTCGCCTTCGTTCGATGCATCAATACGGGTAGCAGCACGCATACCGCCACGCTGACCAGGCTGCCCCAGAACCCGTCAATAGAGGCTGCAATCCAGAAGACGATCCAAGGGGCGAGGAGCAGCATCATGTTGGTTTTCGGCTCGACCTCGTTCTTGCCGCGCGCCGCCGCGCCCGGGCTGCCCGCTGAGTCCGCGCCCGCGTTCGCGCCCGTGCTGCCTGCGCTGCCCGCCGCGCCTGCGTTCGCTGCCCCGAAGAACTCATCCCAGTGAATCATCAGGTCGAAGTCACCCTCGACCGAGTACATATGCCTCATGAGCGCCTCATCGCCGGCAACCTCGCCGCTGGCAATCGAGCGCCAAACGCTTAGAGGCGTGTTAATCTTCGTGGTGAAATCCGCGACAAAGCCTGCGGCGGGTTCCTCCTCCACGTGGCTTCCTCCCTCGCCGAGAACGATGCGGTAGGTCTTGCCGATGTCGGTGTAGTTCATGTCGAGCACGACGTCGCGCCCCGGCCACGCCTGCCTGCGATAGAGGGCAGCCATCTGACGTGTGAACACCAGGCTGGAATCTTCCTTCTCGCCGGACTTGCCGACTCCCCAGCTCGCGTCTGCCATCGCCTCAAAGACGTCGCGCGGGAACAGGTTCTGGTCAAGCTTGCCGCGGGTCTCCTCGCTGATGCCGCTGGATGCGAACTCCTTCCCGGCCTTTCTGACCCAGGAAAGGTACTCGTCGGTGCGCTCGGCCAGCTCGTTCACCCTGAAAAGCTCGCCCTGGCCGCAGAAGAGCGCGGTGTAGCCGTCCTTCCCGCATAGTCGGTCGAACAGGTCGCTCACGCAGCTGTAGTTGCCCTTCGCGGTGTAGAAGCCGCAGGTCGAAATCACCACCGTGCGTTTGCCGCTCATGTCGTAGCGCGACGGGTGCCCGCCGTTTTCCGCCTCCGCGCTCATGAAGGGGAGCGACATGGGAAGCTGCCGATCGATCAGGTTCTTCAGCGGGCCGGGCAGCCCGAAGTAGTACAGCGGGAAGCTCCAGATAACGACGTCGGCCCACAGGATCTTCTCGATAACCTCCTGCATGTCATCGTGGATGCAGCATTTCCCTGGCGTCTTGCTCCAGCAGGAGAAGCATCCCCGGCAGGGCTTGATGTCGAGCGCGCCGACGCTCAAGGTATCGACTGTAGGCGCTTGCCCGCGGGCGTCTTCTTCTTGGGCGGTAATGCCTTGGAGGAAAGCGCTGGTCAAGCGCCAGGTATTGCTTTGCTTGCCCTTGGGGCTGCCGTTGATTGCCAGAATTCTCATTTCGCGCTCCTCAGTTCGGCGGCGCAGTGCTCGGCCCAGTCGATGTGCATTTCCAGACTTCTTCTGCCGAAGTCGGCGGTCATCTTCCAGTACGGGCTTTGGTCCTCAAGGCCGAGCTTGCCTTCGAATTAGTCGATGATATACCACAAATGGAATATTGGTGGCAGGTTGGGGTGGCTTTTGTAGCATGCCTCCTGCTTTTGGTGGTATGACCCCATTCCGCCAGATTTTCGCGACGGTGGGTTAGGGGAAGGCGACGGTGGCTACCTCGGCGTTGTCGGTGGCTCGGGATACCCGGCAGACGACGAGGCGGACCACTATAGCGTGGTCGGCTATCTCAAGTACGCGCGCAGCTGCTCGGGTGTCGCCGAGAAGTCGGACTCTCCGACGCAATAGAAGGGGAAATTTGCCCAGTTCGTGGGCTTCTTGGGCGAAACGTGCCCGTGTGCTGTGCAAGGTGCTAGCATGGTGGGCAGGATTCGACGACGAAGGCGCCCGCGCGGCGCCTTTTTCAGGAGAGGAGGCCGCAAGGATATGTCGACGGGTGCGATCAAGCGACACTACGAGAAGGTGATCGCGGCATGTTGCTTCCTTATCTTGTTCACCAACGTCGGCCTGCCCTCCACCTCGTTTTCCGTGTTCCAGCCCTACCTGGTCGATCTGCCTGGCGTTGGCAACACCGGCGGCTCGATCATCATCTCGGTGCGCACGTTCATGTCGCTGATCGGCATGCTCGTGGTCGGGCGCTATTACGATCTGCTCAACTGCCGCGTCGGCGCGTTTCTCGCCTCGCTGTGCGTCTGTGCAGGCTTCTTTCTCTATTCGCAGAACACGGGAAGCTTCATCGGTTTGTGCGCAGGCTCGGTGTTCACGGGGCTTGGGTACGGTTTGGGCGGCATGATCGCTTCGACGATGCTGATCAACCGCTGGTTCCGATCGAACGTCGCCACAGTGGCGGGCATCGCGGCGGTCGGGTCGGGGGTGGCTGCCGTCATCTTGCCGAACGTGACGGTTGCGCTCATCGGCACGTACTCGCTTTCCACGGCATTCCTCTTTGAGTCGGCCCTCGCGCTTGTCCTCGGAGTGCTCGTCTTCCTGCTTCTGCGCAACTACCCGCGCGACCTGGGGCTTGAGCCTTACGAAGCGCCCGAGGGGAAGAAGGTGGGCAAGCCTGGCCGCGCCCGCGCCGCTCGTCGCAACCGCAACGTTCCCGAAAAGCTTGCGCCGCTCGTGCTGGTCGCGATGACGTTCGTCGGCTGCATCTCCGTCGGTGGCACGAGCTATCTGGCCGTGCTGTTCACCTCGGAAGGCTTTTCCGCCGAGGGTGCGGCGGCACTCGTGGCATTGTGCGGAGGCTGCCTCACGGTTGCCAAGCTCGCAAGCGGGGTCGTGTTCGACCGCGTTGGGACGAAGCGCGGCTCGATGTTCTTTTTCGCCCTGTTCATCGGTGGCACGTTGCTGCTCTGCCTGTCGGATATGGGGAACGTGGGGCTTGCGGGCGCCGGCGTGTTCCTCTACGGGTTGGGGCTCTCGCTCGGTACCGTGGGCATATCCGTCTGGTCGATCGAGCTCGCGCCGAAGGGACGCGAGGCCAAGACAATCAAGAACTTCCAGCTCTGCTATGCGCTCGGCGGGTTCATCTTCACGTTCCTCCCTGGCTTTTTGGCAGAAGCGTTCGGAACCTATCTTGTTACGTACGTGATTTTGCTCGCGATGATCGCGTTCGCCGCCGTGGTCGTCGTGGGTGTGTACCTTTTGGGAGACCGTCGGGTTTCTGATAGCATACGTTCGTAACACGCAACGATTCCATGGCAAGGAGCGGCAATGACCGACGATCCGATCACCTCACCTGACGTGCAGCAGGCGCCGGCATCTCCCGCGGGCACGCGACCTGCGCCCATTACCGACGAGCAGCTCCGCGAGATGATGCGCGACGAGGAGCCCTCGTTTTTCGAGCGCAACTCGGGGCGCGTGGTGACGCTTGCGCTGATCGCGGTGAATGTGGTGTGCTTCGTGGCGGAGATGCTCATCTCGGGCACGGGCCAGGACATCTCGATCCTCACGTTGGTCCAGATGGGGGCCATGTACGCGCCGATGGTGCAAGGCCCTGCCGACCTGTACCGCTTCGTTGCGCCCATGTTTTTGCACATGGACCTCATGCATCTTCTGTTCAACATGGTCGCGCTCTACAGCGTGGGTGAGCTTTTGGAACGCGTGCTCGGGCGCGGGAACTTCCTTTTGCTCTATTTCGTCGCGGGCATCACGGGCAACGTCGTCTCCTACGCGGTCGACATGGCGCAAGGCGGCGGGCTGTCTGTCTCCGCCGGCGCCTCGACGAGCGTGTTCGGCCTGTTCGTAGCCGTGGCGCTTCTGTGCGTCCTCGTTCGCGGCAACCGTGCGGTCTTTCGCGACTTCTCGAAGAGCATGCTCTCGATCATCGCGGTGAACGTCATCTACACGCTGCTCGTGCCGAACATCTCGATCAGCGGCCACCTAGGTGGTGCCATCGGCGGCGCGATTGCAATGCTGCTGCTTCCTGCGGCGAGCCTGCGCACCCCGCGCCCGGTCCGCATCGTCGTGGCCGTGCTGTGGGTGGTGGCCGTCGCTGCCGTCCTCGTCTGGGGCGGCGTTTTCTAGAAAGCAATCGATGGGAATACGGCGTGCTGTGCGGGATGAGCCGCTTTAGCTGGATGCGCTCCCGCTGTCGCTCGCGTCGCGCGGGCGCCTGCCCTGCCGATGCACGCTGGTTCGATCGTGTCAGTTTCCGCGCAGGTAAAAGCTTGCGAGCTGGATGCTGTAATCGTAGCTGGAAACCGCTTCGAAGATATCCGCCGCGATAGAAGGTTACGAATTTGTTTCGGTGTGCGCGCCGACTGGTGGGATAGTTTGGCGCCTATGAGTTTGGCGTCGTGGCTCCGGAGCGCTTCGAGAGCATGCTTGGCGCCTGCGGGTTGTTGCCTTGCTGCTATGCGCGAAGGGACTCGAACGCGCCTTCGATGAGGGCTTGGCCTGCAGAGCCCATCGCGCAGGCGAGGGCTGCGAGCTCGTTTAAGGTGAGCGTGCCAGGGTGGCGCTCCACCTGGGCGTATTCCGATATCGGCAAATCGATAGCGTCCGCACATTGCTGTGCCGTTAGCCCCGATATCTCGCGTGCGCGCGTGAGCCAGTTTTTCACGCCGCCTCCCTTCCCGTGAATTTGGCGCTATTAAGTTTAACGGGTAACAAGGCCTCGTCAATCGAGGGAATATGCAAGTTTGGTAGCATTGTTGCGGCAATGGGAGGTGCGCGTGGGCGATACGACGGACAATGCGATCGGCAACAACATCAGGGCGGTGCGCGTTGATGCGGGGTTGACCCAAACCGAGTTTGCGAAGCGCCTCCAAGTTTCTCAGACCACGGTTTCGTCGTGGGAGACGGGCAGCTCGCAACCGCGTCGCAGCAACCTCTTCATCCTGCTCAGCGAATTTCCCGGCCTCACTCTTGAGGATATCAACAGCGAGAAGAACGGCTTTGCTCGCCGGTCTCTTCGCCGCTCGAGCGATTCGCAACCTGAGCAAGCACCTTTGCTCGGGCGCGTGGCGGCGGGCGCTCCGCGCGACGCGTTCCCTATCGAGGAATACGTCGCTGTGCCGCATTCGCTGCACGAGCGTTACCCGAACGCGTTTTTCCTGCGCGTGTCCGGCGAATCGATGAACCGCGTGCTGCCGAACGGCTGCCTGGCGCTCGTTGTGCCCGAGTCCGAGGTGGTCAATGGGCACGTGTATGTGTTCGGGACGGAGAGCGGCGACTTCACGGTGAAGCGTGCAAGCGTCACCGAAGACCGCATAACGCTCATGCCCGATTCCTACCTTCCCGGATACGAGCCGATCGAGTTCACCCGAAGCGGAGAGCGCCCCCTCCCGCGCGTGATCGGGCGGGTGGTGTGGTTCACCATGCCGGAGAGATTCCGCGTCTAACTCTCACGGCCGGCGGGCGTTCGCGCGCCCTCTTCTCGCAATCCCAGTTTAAAGGACGCGAAGGCAAGTCGCCGTGCCGCGCGTGCCAATCTTCCTGTAAAGGTGCGGCAGGCGCGTCTTCGCCGCCGCTGCGAAAACGGCCGCATGGCATCGGTTGCCTGGAAATCGTCTCGGTCCCGTTCCTCTCTTATCTCGAAATCGACTCGTCGCGGACAAAAATCGCCGATATGTGAGGAGTTGCATTCGGAAAACTTTATGTTGAAATTTCTGACCTGGGAAAACGCGTGGGGCGAGTTCGCATATCCCCTCATTCGCCTTCGAATGGCTCACATATCGGAGATTTCTGTCCACGATTTCGCTAATTCAGGAAAGAAGCTTGCTCGCGCGGCGCCGATCTTGATGTGGGGGCGCGGTGGAAGTGGGCGCGCCGCGCGGCATCGCGCTTATACTTGGGGCATGGCTAACAACGATCAGGGATACGATCCGTTCGAGCCGGGCCATTCCACGCCCGAGTTCGAGCAGTTCGCGCGAGAAAATCAAAAATATCGGAAGGCAAGTCACGCTCGGGGTGGCGCGGGTGGACAAAAGCGCATGCCATCGTCGGGTGCGCGCTCGCGCTCGGCTGATGCGGGCGGTGCGGGGCCACGGGTAGCGGGTTCTCGCAATGCGAACTCGCGCGTGGCCAGCTCTCGAAGCGGCTCGCCTCGCGCTGCGGCTTCTGCGGGTAGGGGAGGCTCGCCGTCCTCTGGCTCGGCGGGTAGGCACGCTTCGCGCGGCGCAGGTAAGACGCTACCGCAGACGCGTGCTGCTGACAGCCGCAAAACAGCAGGTCGAACGGCTGCTCCTATGCAGAAAGCGCCTTCACGCTCTTCGCGGCCCGTATCTTCGCAGCCTCCCCTGCAGGCGCCCGAGCCTCAGCCCGTGCTCGCTCGTGCGCACAGCAAGGCGCACAACGTCGTAGGGGTTCTCGTCTGCGTGTTGCTGGCGATCGCACTCGAGGTGTTCGGCTACAACTTCCAGTTTTTCTACTCCATGACCTATCCCGATGCGGGAAGCTACCTCGTCAATGGCGCGCAGCCCTCGCAAGTGGGAACGATTACGCTCGATTCCTCGTCGAGCTCCTTTGAGATCACGGGGCTCAACTCCACCGTGCGCTCCATCCACTTCACGCCGGTGCTCTCCGATGCCGCAGGTGCCGCGAAGGCGACTGACAGCAAGATTCAGGTTGTCATCTCGCTCGCCGACGAGGGCAACGCAAACTACTACGCGAACCCTGCCGTATCGGTCGACCCCGCCGACCCCGCGACCACTTACATCTCGCTCGATCCCGCTGGCAAGTGCCATTCCATCAAGGTGAACATGACGAACTTGAAGGATATCGGCGCAGTTCAGGTTTCGGGTATATCGCTCAATCAGAAGGTTCCGTTCGATTTCGACCCGCTGCGCGCGGGCTCGGTGCTCGCCATTCTGCTCGTTCTCTTCGCGCTGCGCCCCGCGTCGGGCCTCTACAGCCGCGTTCGCGACTCGCGCCTGACGAGCCACCGAATCCTTATCGTCGCGCTCGTCGCCGTGCAGTGTGTGGTCGTGCTTGCGCTCGTTTTCTCCAACTCGCACTACGTGTCCTTGACGCAGACGCCGTCCTACGAGAACCAATTCCAGTATCAAAAGCTCGCCGTCGCGCTCACTCAGGGGCATCTGTACTTGAACGACGTGCCCTCCGACGCGCTGCAGGCGATGGCGAACCCCTACGATACGCAGGCGCGTGCGGCGCAGGGCGTGCCCTATCTTTGGGACCATGCGTACTTCCACGGGAAGTATTACGTTTACTTCGGCATCTTGCCGTGCCTGGTGTTCTATGTGCCCTGGCTGCTTGTGACGCACACGGGTTTTCCGACGTGGCTCGGCATCGCCATCTGCGACTGCGTCTATGCGGCGGGGCTTATGTACCTGCTCTCGGCGGTGTGCCGTCGTTGGTTCCCGCGCACGTCGATCGGGGTGCTCGTGGTGCTCGATGTGATGCTGTTCGTCGCGGGCGGCGGCATCATCCTCGCGCGTACGCCGTCGATGTATTTCATGCCTGAAGCGATGTCGCTCGCGCTCGTCTCGTGGGGCCTGGGGCTGTGGGTCTCGGGTACCTCGCGCGGCTATATCGAGCGGGGGAAGATCGTGCTCGGCGCGCTGCTCATCGCGCTCACCATGGCCTCCCGCCCGCAGATGGTGCTCTCCGCGGTGTTTGGCCTCGTCCTTTTCTGGCCGTTTTTGCGCGACTCGAAGGGCGATCGTGGGGCTAGACGGGACGTCATGGGCGCCTTCAAGGTGGCGATGGTGCCGTTTGTGCTGGTCGCCGTCGCGGTGCTGGCTTACAATGCCGCGAGATTCGGCTCACCGTTCGATTTCGGCGCGAACTACAACCTCACCACGAACGACATGACCCACCGAGGGTTCCACCTTGACCGCATCCCGTTCGGGCTTTACGCATACTTGTTCCAGCCGCCCGTGTTCGGCAGCCAGTTCCCGTTCCTGCGACAGGCCTACCTCGACCCGGCGTACCAGGGCATCACCATTTACGAGCCCATGTTCGGCGGCTACTTCTTCCTGTACCCGATGGCGCTGGCTGTTCTGGGCATCGTCATCGGGCGCGTGCGCGCACAGCTTAAGGAGAAGCGACTTTTGCCGCTGTTCGTGGCGCTTGTGTGCGTGGCCTTCGCACTGTGCATCTTCGATTTGCAGGGCGCGGGCATCCTCATGCGCTATGTATGCGATTTTGGGTTGTTCTTCGCGCTGGCAGGCGCGATTGTGTTCCTCGCGCTTCTGCAGGTCAAGAGCGAAAAGCGCCTCACAAAAGACTGGACGACGCAATTCTCTGCCATAGGCTCGCGCGGGGCTGTTGCGGCGGCGGGCGAGGGTACCGAAACCGTATCGGTGTACCGCATCTCGCTGTACTTCATGTTCGCGACGCTTGTGCTCATGGTGATCATGAACGTTATGCTCTGGAACGCTTTCGGCATGTATTGATGTCGGCGCATCCCCCGCTGTTCCTCGCTTGCCTTTGTCCTTCGCGCGTTTTCTCTCTTGCATATACCCCTAGAGGGTATATAATGCCAACTGAAAGATACCTCCAGGGGGTATGTGAAAGAAAGGAAAGGTTGCGATGGCCAAGGCAAACGGCAAGCGCTCGGTAGAGGATGCGAACAAGGTTTCGGCTGACGGCGAGCCCGCTGCTTGCGAAAGCAAGGGCGCGCGCGCGCAAAACTGCTGCTGCCACCATAAGGCTACGCCGCGGTCCGAGGAGCTCCAGTGCAACCTGCAGAAGCGCCTCAATCGTGCAATTGGCCAGCTCAACGGCGTGAAAGCCATGATCGATGACAACCGCTACTGCGGGGACGTCTTAACTCAGCTCGCCGCCGCGGAGTCTGCCGTGCACTCAATCTCCGCCATCCTTCTGCAAAACCACCTGGAGACCTGCGTCGTCGAGCAAATCGAGGCGGGCAACATCGCCATCATCGACGAGGCGATGCAGCTTATCAAGAAGTTCGCGAGGTAGAAGATGACCCAAAGACAAACCTTCGACGTCTCGGGCATGACCTGTGCTGCCTGCTCCGCTCGCGTCGAGAAGACGACTTCGGGTGTTGCCGGTGTCGAGCACGCTGTGGTGAACCTGTTGAAAAACTCGATGGAGGTGGAATACGACGGCAATCCCGCCACGCTCGCCGCGATCAGCGCGGCGGTCGAGAAGGCGGGCTACGGAGCCGTGCCCCGAGTCGAGGCCGCCGCAGCCGCAGGTGCCCCGAGCAGTCCTGCCTCCCCGTCCGCCGCGCGGGAAAACGCCGCCGCAAAGGAGGCGGCGCATGTGCGCATGCGGCTCATCGTGTCGTTCGTGTTCACCATCCCCTTGTTCTACTTATCCATGGGCCACATGTTTGGATGGCCCTTGCCCGCTTTTTTCCTGGGTCATGAGAACATGCTCACGTTCGCATTTACCCAGTTCCTGCTCTTGCTGCCCGTGATTTTCGTGAACTTCAAGTTCTTCCGCGTGGGTTTCAAGACGCTCTTCCACGGCTCGCCGAACATGGACTCGCTCATCGCGCTGGGGTCGACTGCCTCGACGGTCTACGGCATCGTCGCGATCTACCGTATCGGCTGGGGAATGGGACACGGCGACGTTGATTTCGCGCACATGGCGGCGATGGATTTGTACTTCGAGTCGGCGGCGATGATCCTCACGCTGATCACGTTGGGCAAGTACTTTGAGGCGCGCTCGAAGGGGAAGACCACCGACGCGATTGCGCAGCTTATGGACCTCTCTCCGAAAACGGCGATTCGCCGCAACGTTGACGGTGCCGAGGAAGAAGTCCCTGTCGAGCAGGTGCGACCGGGGGATATCCTCATCGTTCGCGCCGGTGCGGGCGTGCCTGTCGACGGAGTGGTGGTCGAAGGCGCGGGCACGGTCGACGAGTCCGTCATCACGGGCGAAAGCGTACCGGTGGAAAAGGGCGTGGGGGCTGCGGTTACGGGTGCGACGGTGAACCGCACGGGATGGTTTGCCATGCGCGCCGAGCGCGTGGGCGCAGACACCGTGCTCGCGGGGATCGTGCGCATGGTCGACGAGGCGACAAGCTCTAAGGCGCCTATCGAAAAGCTCGCCGACAAGATTTCGGGCGTGTTCGTGCCCGTGGTCATCGCGATTGCGCTTATCACCTTCATCATCTGGATGTTTGTCGGCGCAGGTGTGGCGACCGCTCTTTCCCACGCGATCAGCGTGCTCGTTATCTCGTGCCCTTGCGCTTTGGGGCTCGCCACCCCGACCGCCATCATGGTGGGGACGGGACGCGGTGCTGCGAACGGCATCCTCGTGAAGTCGGCAGAGGCGCTGCAGACCGCGCACGGCGTGAAGACGGTCGTTCTCGACAAGACAGGAACCATCACGAAGGGCGCGCCCGAGGTATGCGAGGTGCTGGTGGTCAAGGGGCGTTGCGACAGCGCTTCGAGCGCCGCGGGTTGTGCCGGCGGAGTCCCGAGCTCGGCAGATGGCTTCGGTGGCGCTCACAAAGCGAGTTCCGCACGAGCCGAACAGTCCAGTGAACTGTTCGTGCGAGTCAGGACTGCCGAGCGACTGGGTGCTGCCGAAGCCATTCAAGCCTCTCAGGTTGACGCTCAAACACTCGCCTTCCTTTCCCTTGCCTACTCCCTCGAGAAGCGCTCGGAGCACCCGCTTGCGCAGGCAATCGTGGCGTACGCCGAGGCGCGCGGCGCGATGGCGCAAGAAGTCGAGCGCTTCGAGCAGATTCCCGGCGGCGGGCTTCGCGGAGTTGTCGCTGGTCGCACGTGTCTCGCCGGCAATGCGCGGCTCATGGAAGACGGCGATGTCGATGCGGCGTTTGCAAGCGAACAGGCGCGGCGCCTTGCCGACGAGGGCAAGACGGTGCTCTTCTTCGCGGTCGATGGCTCGCTCGCGGGCCTTATCGCGCTGGCTGACGAGCCCAAGCCCCGAAGCGCTGCAGCGCTCGCCGAGCTCTCGCGCATGGGTATCCGGACCGTCATGCTCACGGGCGACAACGAGCGCACGGCGCACGCCATCCAAAAACGCGTCGGCACCGATGACGTCATTGCCGGCGTGTTGCCTCAGGGTAAGGAAGAGGTCATTCGCGACCTGCAGAAACAGGGAACAGTTGCCATGGTGGGAGACGGCGTGAACGACGCTCCCGCCTTGGCGCGCGCCGATGTCGGCATTGCGATCGGCGCGGGCACCGATATCGCTATCGACAGCGCCGACATCGTGCTCATGAAAAGCGACCTGGCCGATGTGCCTGCGGCGATCTCGCTTTCGCGCGCGACCATGCGCAATATCAAGCAGAACCTGTTCTGGGCGCTCATTTACAATGTGATCTGCATCCCCGTGGCGGCCGGTGCGCTCTCGTTCGCGGGCGTAATCTTGAACCCCATGATTGCCGCGGCGGCTATGTCGTGCAGCTCGGTGTGCGTGGTGTCGAACGCGCTTCGCCTTCGCGGATGGAAGCCTGTGGTGTTCGGCGAGGCGGCATCGGCGCTGGAACCCGAGGCTGCACCCGATGCCGCATCCGGGGCTGCGCTCGCAAGCGAGGCGGGTGTGCCCACGATGGACGGGCCCTCTGCGGAAGACGGCGATGGCTCGCCCGTTTCCGCTGGTCATAGCAAAGAAATGCAAACCGTGAAACCGAAGGAGATCATCATGGAAAAGAAGCTGTCCGTCGAAGGAATGATGTGCCAACATTGCGTTGCCCACGTGAAGAAGGCGCTCGAGGGCGTCGAGGGCGTGGAAGAGGCCGTGGTCGACCTTGACTCCAACAGCGCGACGGCAAAGCTCTCTGCTGACGTGGCCGACCAGGCGCTTGTCAACGCCATCGTCGATGCGGGATACGAAGCGAAGGTAGTCGAGTAGCAAGCCACGCTCTCGCCCTCCCCTAATTCGCCAAAGCCCACCGGAAGGAACGAACCAATGGCTAAGACAGCCGAACCGAACACAACCCCCGCACCTGATGGGCGCCCGCTCGTTGCGCGAACGTCCCCTCTCGAGGATCGATGGGGAAGGCTCTCCATCGTGTTCGGCCAGGACGGCGTCGAGCTTCTTGCTGGCAAGAAAGTGCTCCTCTTCGGTTTGGGCGGTGTCGGCTCGAACTGCCTTGAGCCCCTTGCGCGCGGCGGTATCGGATCGTTTGTGCTGGTCGATTGCGATGTTGTGCAGCCCTCGAACGTGAACCGCCAGGCGGTTGCTTGGGAGAGCACTATCGGTCGACGCAAGACGGACGTCGCGCGCGAGATGGTGCGTGCGATAAACCCCGAGGCCCGGGTAGAAACGGTCGACGAGTTCGTCCTGACCGAGAATCTGCCTGCCTTCCTTGACGCGCACGGCGATGTCGACTTCGTGATCGACGCAATCGACACGGTCTCCGCGAAAATCGCCCTCGCGAAGCTGTGCGAGGATCGGGGACTTCCGCTCGTGTGCTCAGCGGGTGCAGCGGATCGCTTCTTCCCCGAGTGCCTTTCGTTTGCGAACATCTACGACACGCACGATTGCGGACTTTGCCGAATCTTGCGCAAAGAGGCACGCAAGCTCGGCATCAAACGCTGGACCATCCTGTATTCCGACGAGCCTTCTGCGCGCGAGCTTTTGGGCACCCCGCGCCTGCCCGAGCCCGAGCAAGTGCCCGGTGAGCGACGCCGGAAGCTTCCGCTCGGCACAACTTCCTGGATGCCTCCCATCATGGGACAAATGATCGCGGGCTATGTGATCTGCTCGCTTATGGGTTTGGAAAACGGCGGGCGATCGCTATGATGGAGGGAATCCCGCTCATCGACACGCACTGCCACCTGGACTTTGCGGGCAATGCAGCGGAACTTGCTGCCGCTAATGCTGCATGCGGCGGTGCGCTTTCGGGAACCTGCGATCCGCGGGATTTCGAGCGCGTGTGCGCGATGCTCGCCCCCTTTGCCCCGCGCGTGCGGGTTGGCTTGGGGCTTCACCCGTGGTGGGTCGCCGATGGCACCTGCGGGGAAGGGGAAGTCGCGCTGTTCGAGCGCCTTGCTCCTGCTGCGTCCCTGATCTCGGAGGTGGGGCTCGACTTTCAGCCGCGACGTGCCGATACACGCGATGCGCAAATCGATGCGTTTGAGCGCGTCTGCGTCGCTGCCGCGCGCCCTTCAGCGGAGTTCCCGCGACGCATTATGTCCATCCACTCGTCGGCGGCAGCGGCCTGCGTGCTCGATGTGCTCGAACGCACAGGGTGCCTCGATGCTTGCATCTGTATTTTCCACTGGTTCTCTGGCTCGCAAGAGGAGCTGACTCGCGCCATCGATGCGGGCTGCCTCTTCTCCGTGAACGAGCGCATGCTCAAAACGAAGCGCGGACGTGCTTATGCGCGCGCTATTCCCGAGGGTCGCCTGCTCATAGAGACCGACTTCCCGAGCAAACCTACCGCTATGACGATTCCCCAAGACGTTGCCCCGCGCCTTGAACGCACGATGTCGCTGCTCGCTGCAGCTCGCGATGATGATGGGCGCTCGCTGGCATCGACCATTGCCGCCGCAAGCAAGCGGCTTCTTCTCCCGTAGAGAGGCAATTCGAGGTTCAAAAGTTTTCCGTGGTATATTTAACGAGGAAGCCATGGTAAACTTCTTGTGATTTGTTTGAATATCGAATAGTAAGCAGGTACGATACGTGAACGAACAGGCTGCGCAAATCGAGCAGGGCGTTGCGGTTGAACAGGCAAAACAAGTAAAATCACGCTTGCGCCCTTTTCGCCCATGCGCCAAGCGGCCCTTCTACCTTGCGACCCCCTGCTGCCCTTCGCTGTTGAGGCGGCACCCATCGCCGTATCCCCCTCCTTGTGCGGGTGACGCTGGTCATTGCGCCTGCGCTCCTGTACTATAGGGCGGTTTGGTGATTCGATGGGGAAGGAAAGCGGCCGCGTGAGGCGAATGGGCGAAAGCGATCGTGCCACGATGGTGGGCTTTCTTGCGCTCGTGTTCTGGAGCATGATGTTCGGGTTTGTGCGCCTGACCTCGCAAGGCTTCGGCGTTCTGCTCGGCGGTGCGCTCATCTACACGCTTGGCGCGATCTCGCTGTTCATCGTTTTGCGCCCATCGCGGCCGAACGCTTATTCCTTGAAGTACTTCCTGGTCAGCGGCGGGCTTTTCGTGTTCTACGAGGCCGCCATAAGCGCCTCGATCGGCCTTGCTGCCTCGTCCACGCAAACGGTCGAGCTCAGCATGGTGAACTATTTGTGGCCCTCACTTACCGTTCTTTTGAACTCCACGGCGATGCGCGGCGCGCGCGGATTCGCCCGCGCTCTGCCGGGTGCTGCGGTCGCGACGGTGGGCGTAATGCTCGCTATCGGGGGAGATGCCGGCCTTGACGCGGGCGTCGTCGCGGCGGATATCTCCTCGAATCCGCTTCCGTTCGCCCTGACGCTCGCGGCGGCGCTTGCCTGGGCGTCCTATTCCGTCGTTACGCCGCGCATCACGAACGGCAAGGATGCCACGCCCTATTTCATGATCGGCGTTGCGGCGGTGTTCTGGGTGATGTTTGCCACCTCGGGCGCGCCTGTTCCCCAAAGCATGCCGTCTATCGGGTCGATCCTGGCGCTTCTTGCCGCGATGGGCTCGATCGCCGCAGGGTACGCGTGCTGGAACCACGGACTGCTGTTCGGCAACGTGTCGCGCATGGCGCTAGCATCGTATGCGGCGCCCTTTCTCTCGGTGGTGGCAAGCTCGATCATCTTGGGGCTCGCGCTGCCTGGGCTTTTCTGGGCAGGCGTTGCCTTCGTCGTTGCGGGCTCGTTGCTGAACCTGCTCATGGGCAAGCGCGCGGAGAGCCGCGAAAAAGCCTAGCTCGGAAAGGGGACTCAGGACGCCTTTCGATGGAAGCGGCGTTTTCAAGCTGCCCGCAGCGCTGGCGGCCTTTGCTGCGTTGTCGAGCACATTCCCTCTGCGTCCTGACAGCTCGTTTTCTCACCGTTTGTCCGCTTTAATTCTGGTTTCGCGCGAATTTGCCGCTTTGCGCTGGTCTTTCGCACGTTCTTCCAATACCATCATGGTCGATTTGACCTTATCTTTACGGAGGAATCCCCATGCATCCTTGCGCCGATGCCGAAGCGCTTGTCTTCGCCCAATCCGAACCTGCAGGAACCCGCACCGCCGCGCTCGTTCGCGATGCCGCCGCGTCCGCTGAGGGCGCCATCATCGAGTGGCGCCGGTTATTTCATCAGCATCCTGAGCTTTCGGGGCGGGAATCGCATACGCAGGAGATGCTCTGCGGCGAGCTCGATCGCCTGGGGGTGGAATATCGCCGCCTCGATAACAACGGTATCATCGCGACGATTCGCGGGGAGGCCTCTGGGTCCTATGATGCAGCCGGTGTCCCTGCGCGTCGCGTGGCCCTTCGCGCCGACATTGATGCGCTTCCTGTGACCGAGGACACGGGCGTGCCGTTCGCCTCCGAGAACGAGGGCGTCATGCACGCGTGCGGCCACGATGCGCACATGGCCATGATGCTCGGTGCGATTCGCATTCTTCTCGAGACGAAATCGCAGCTCAAAGGCGAGGTTCGCATCTTGTTCCAGCCTGCTGAGGAAATCTCGATAGGTGCGCTCTCCATGATCGACGCCGGCGCGCTCGACGGTGTCGACGCCATCTACGGCGCACACATCTGGAGCGAGGTCGACGCGGGCACGGTGTCGTGCGCGCCAGGGCAGCGCATGGCCAACACCGACTGGTTTCACATTGACATCGAGGGCGTCTCCGCGCACGGTTCCATGCCGCACAAGGGTGTCGACGCCGTCGTCGTGGGGGCGGAGATGGTGAACGGGCTGCAGGTGCTCGTCAGCCGCGACGTGTCGCCGTTCGACCCGGTCGTGGTCACCGTGGGCGAGTTCCATGGTGGCGAGGCGCGCAACATTATGGCTGGTCACGCCTACCTTTCGGGAACGGTGCGCACCTGGACTGAAAAGCTGCGCCGCGAAGTTCCCGATCGCCTCGAGCGCATCGTGAGCAAGATGGGGCACGCTTTCGGGGCCAAGGTGAAGTTCACGTTTGAGGAGGGCAATGCGGGCCTCTCGAACGACCCGGTGTGCGCGGAGGTTGCGCGGCGTGCGGTCGTGGACATGCTGGGGAAGTCCGCAGTTTCGGACTACCGCGGCACGCTCTCGGGCGAGGACTTCAGCGAGTACCTGAACATCGTGCCCGGCGTGTTCTGCTTTGTTGGCACGAGAAATCCCGAGGTCGGGGCTTCGCACCCGCAGCATAGCTGCCATTTCACCATCGACGAGAGCGTGCTCGCGAAGGGCAGCATGGTTGCCGCCCAATGGGCCTGCCGCATGCTGGCGGCGGAATAGCGGACATCGTCGTGCGCACTTTGCGGGTTCCCTGAGGGCCCGCGGCTGCTTGCGGGCGCTCCGCCCTGATGTTGGCGGAGATTCCTCGCGGCGGCGCATGTCAGGCTCTCGTGCGCCTTCCCCGAAAAACCATCATTTGTTCGCTGTGTTAGCCATACAAAACTTGCCACTTGCTGCTATGATTGAACGCGAGAAAACGGCTGCGCATCCACACTAGCAAACACACTCCGCGCGTATACCACGTAAGCGATTTGAGGCATATCCATGGCGTTCGTACATTTGCACAATCACACCGAATATTCCCTGCTCGACGGCTTGACCCACGTGAAGGACATGGTTCGTCGCGCCGCCGATCTCGACATGCCGGCGGTGGCTATCACCGACCACGGCGTCATGTCGGGCGTGCCGGAGCTGTGCGACGCGTGTACGGCGGTCGAGAAGGAAACGGGCAAGAAGGTCAAGCCCATCTACGGCTGCGAGGTCTACTTCACCACCGACGAGGAGCTGCGCAAGGACGTAAAGCCGAAGCTGTACCATTTGCTGCTCCTTGCGAAGACCAACGAGGGCTATCACAACCTGTTGCACCTGGTCAGCGAATCGCATGTCGACAACTTCTACTACAAGCCGCGCACGACGTTCTCCATGCTGCAGAAGTACGGCCACGGCATCATCGGCTCGTCCGCGTGCATCGCGGGCATCATCCCGAAGCTTCTGGACAACCGCCAGTTTGACGACGCGGTCGAGTGGGCGCGCCGTTTCGCGAGCTGCTTCGACGAGGGCGACTTCTACATCGAGCTGCAAAACCAGGGCCTGCGCACCGACGCTGGCATGACGCAGACCGAGCTCAACCGCCAGCTCACCAAGGTCGCCCAGCTTGCGGGCCTAAAGACCATCGCCACGAACGACTTCCACTACCTTAAGAAGGAAGACGCAAAGGCGCAGGACATCATGCTGTGCATCGGCACGGGTTCGGCGGTGAACGACGCGAACCGCATGCGCTTCGAGAACGACGAGTTCTACATGAAGACGGAAGAGGAGATGCGCGAGGCGCTCTCCGAGTTCCCCGAGGCGTGCGACAATACAGTTGAGGTGGCCGAAAAGGTCGACGTCGTGCTCGAGCGCGACTCCATTCTGCCGCGTTTCCCCTTGCCAGAGGGCGAAACCGAGGAAAGCTGGTTCCGCAAGCAGTGCGAGTGGGGCTTGAAGAAGCGCTATGGCGACCCCGTGCCCAAAGAGGCATGGGACCGCTATGAATACGAGGCTGGCATCATCTTGCAGCAAGGCTTCCCGGCGTACTTCCTCATCGTGCAGGAATACATCGCCTGGGCCCGCAGCCAGGGAATCGGCGTCGGCCCAGGTCGTGGCTCGGCTGCAGGCGCCATCTGCACTTACGCCATGGGCATTACCGACCTCGACCCGCTTCCCAACGGGCTTCTGTTCGAGCGCTTCCTGTCGCCCGAACGCGTGGAGATGCCCGATATCGACGTCGACTTCGAGGATGAACGTCGCCAGGAAGTCATCGAGCATATTAAAGAAGTCTACGGCGAGGACCATGTGTCGGGCGTTATCACGTTCGGCAAACTGCAGGCGAAAAACGCCGTGCGCGATGCCGCGCGCGTGCTCGACTACCCCTACAGCGTGGGCGACCGCATCTGCAAGATGATCGGCGATGAGCTCGGCATCACCATCGACAAGGCGCTCGAGACGAACCCCGACCTGAAGAAGGCATACGACGGCGAAGAGGACGTGCGCCAGGTCGTCGACGCCGCGAAGTCGATCGAAGGTCACGTGCGCGGCGAGGGCGTGCACGCCTGCGCGACCATCATCTGCCGCGACCCCATGGCCGACCACGTGCCCATGAAGCGCGACACCAAAGGCGGCGGCATCATCACGCAATATGACGGCCACTACACGCCTGACCTGGGCTTGCTCAAGATGGACTTCCTTGGCTTGCGCACCTTGGGCGTGCTTTCGCGCGCGTGCCGCAACGTCGAGCAGACCACTGGCGTCAAGATGGTGCCCGAGGAGATTCCTACCGACGATGAGGGTGCATTCGCCCTCATGCGCTCGGGCAACATGGACGGCCTGTTCCAGGTAGAAGGCTCGCTGTACGTGAGTCTGTTCGCACGGCTCCCACCGCGCCGCTTCTCCGACATCGTCGCATCGATCGCCCTCAACCGTCCGGGCCCGCTTGAGTCCGGCATGGTCGACGACTACGTGAAGGTGGCGAGCGGCAAGACGCCCGTTCACTACTACGACGATCGCCTGCGCCCTGTGCTCGAGGAAACCTACGGCACCATGGTCTACCAGGAACAGATCATGCAGGTGTCCATGGTGATGAGCGGCTTTTCCGCCGGCAAGGCAGACAAGCTGCGCAAGGCAATGGGCAAGAAGAAAATCGACATCATGCGCCTGCTCCAGGAAGACTGGAACAACGGTGCCGTCGAGAACGGCTACTCACTCGACATCGCGAAGAAGATTTGGGATGACGCGGAGAAGTTCGCTAAGTACGCGTTCAACAAGTCGCACTCGGCTGCATACTCCATCCTGGTCATGCGCACGGCGTACCTGAAGGCGCATTACCCTAACGAGTACATGGCCGCAGTGCTGTCGAGCTACATGGGCAACACCGACCGCCTCATCCGCTACATCGCGAGCTGCAACCACAACGGCACGCCCGTGCTGCCGCCGGACATCAATTCGTCGAACGCCGAGTTCACCCCGGTTAAGGATGGCATCCGCTTCGGGCTCGTCGGCGTGCGCGGCGTCGGGCGCAACGTGGCCGACGCCATCATTGCGGAGCGCGAGGAAAACGGCCCATTCACCAGCCTGCATGACTTCGTAAATCGCGTTGACGCGAAGTGCTTTAATCGCAAGACGCTCGAAGCGCTCATCAAGGGCGGTGCCTTCGATTCGACGGGGTACACGCGCAAGCAGCTCATGTACTTCCTGGAGGAAACGCCGCTGCTCGAGAACGCTTCGAAGCGCCAGAAGGACCGCGACGCCGGCCAGGTGAGCATGTTCGACCTGTTCGCCGCCAACGAGGACTCAGGTTTTCAGGAGGACGTGCCTGCGCCCGACGGCATCGAGTGGGACAAGCGCACCAAGCTTGCCTACGAGAAGGAAATCATGAAGATCTACGTGTCTGAGCACCCGCTTGCACCGTACGAGAGCGCGATTTCCCGCATGACGAAGTTCCAGCTGGGCGACTTGGCCGAGCGCACGAAGGAAATCAAGTCAGCGACGTTCGTCGGCATGGTGTCCAATGTGGTAACCAAGCTCACCAAGCGCGGCACGAAGATGGCCACGTTCACAATCGAGGACACAACGGGCCACATGGAGTGCATCTGCTTCAAGTACGACGAGAATGCGGAGGCCATTCACGAGGATGCCATCGTGAAGATCAAGGGCAAGTTCGAGCACAGCGACCGCGGCAACCAGATTATGGCGTTCGAGATCGAGGAAATCGAGCTGAACGAAGAGGATGCTCGACCTTCGCATCTGCAGCTTAACGTGCCGTCGTGCGAGTTCGACCAGCAAAAATTGTTGCGCTTGAACCGTATCTTGCAGTCGTATCCGGGCCGCGATGGGGTTGTGCTCCTCGTCACGCAGTCCGACGGCCGCCGCTTCCGCGCGGAGCTGCCGGTCACGGTCGACTCGGGCTCGCCGGTTATGCGAAGCGAGCTGCAGGATTTGTTCGGACGTGGCGCGCTGATTGCATAGAGAGTTTGCTATCGCTGGCCCGGGGATTAACCTCGGGCCAGTGTTTTCTTCTCCCCGATAGCTCATTGCGGGCCGCTGAGCTGCAGGTCGCCCGTGACTTGCCTCAGGTTGCCTCCCTTGTTTCTCCGCAGGTCGGTGCTTCGCGTCCCCCTGGCTCGCCGCAGGTCGCCGAATCTCGCCTCCGGGCTCGTTGCGGGTCGCTGTAGCTTGATATGAGGTTCGCTGCCTTATTGCTTGTCGTGTTCGCGCGCAAATGAGGTATCATGCTCGATATGGATAATGTCAAAAACAATATGACGCTTTCGCTTGCCGTCGCCTACAATGGCAAGCCTTTCAGCGGTTTTGCGCGCCAGCCCGGCCAACTTACGGTGCAGGGCGAGTTGGAACATGCGCTTGAGCTGCTGTTCCGCCGCGAGGTTGAAACCACGTGCGCCGGCCGCACCGACGCGGGCGTCCATGCGCGCGCTCAAGTCGTGAGCTTTGATATCTCGCCTGATGAATTGCGTGGTCGTACGCTTGAAAGTCTCGCCCGGTCGATGAATGCGCTCACGCATGAGGCCATCGTCGTGCGCTCGGTCGACGAGCGCGAACTCGGCTTCTCTGCCCGCTTCAACGCGACGGAGCGCGAGTACCGCTATTTCATCTGCGTCGAGCCTGCGCCGCCCATTTTCCTGCGCGATTTCTCGTGGCATATCCCAAAGCCGCTCGATGTCGAGGCGATGCGCGAGGCATCCCGTGCGCTCATCGGCGAGCACGATTTCAAGAGTTTCTGCATGGCGGCAAGCGCGGTGGGGAAGCCTACGTGTCGCAATGTGCATGAAATCTCGTTCGCTCAAGAAGAAGTGATGGGGGAGCGGGCCGTCGTCATCACGGTGAAGGGCAACGCGTTCCTCCATTCTATGGTGCGCACCATCGTGGGCACGCTTGTCATGGTCGGCCGCGGCCAGCGGAAGCCCGAATGGGTCGCCGACGTGCTCCAGGCGTGCGACCGATGCGCTGCTGGGGAGAACGCACCTGCAGCCGGCCTCGTTTTCTGGAACGTGAGCTACGACGGCGTAAGGGACCACATCTGATTATGGTGGAGCGAAAGACACCTTTTCGTGGTAAGCGCGAGTACGTCACGTTCGGCGAAGGGTTTCCCGGCTTTGGGGAATCCGACGAGCACAAGGCTTCGCGCTGGAATGCGGACCTCTTCGAGGAAGCGCCTGTTTCGGAACCTGAGAATGCGCCTGTTGCCTATACGGGTGATGAGGATTTCTCGACGCGCGGTCGCTACAGCGGAGTTGGCGTAATCGTCGACGAGACGGGGGAGTTCGACCCTGAACCTGTGCGCTGCGGGATCGCGGGGCCTCTGCCAGGAAAGAATGCGGAACCCGTGCGCCGAGACAGCATGGAGTCTGTGCTGGTCAAGAGCCCCGAACCTGCGCGCCGCGAGAACCCCAAGTCGGTCGCGACCGCAAGTAGCTCCAAGTCGGCCGCCCCTGCGCACAACCCCGAATCAGCGCAATCTGTTGAGGCCAAGTTCGACCTCTCGTTGTTTCGCGAGCTCTATCGAAGCCGTGATGGGCGGCTCGTGTTCTTCGAGCATTGTGTGACCGGCCATCTTGCCGCCGTCGACGCATCGAAGCTCGTTTAAGCTGAGCATCCTCCGCTTTGGGCGCCGTCGACGCATTCCGCCGCCCTACGTTTAATCGCACGGACTTAAGCGGGGAGTAATAAGCACGCTAACGAATAACGCCCCTTGCATCGATCGGTCGAGCAAGGGGCGCTGCTGTTCTCGTCGTAGGGACGAATTCGCTAGCGTGCTTCGGGCTTTTTCGGCACGGTGCGATCGACGAAGTAGATCTTGTACCACATGAGGAACATGTACACAATCCAGATCTTGCGCGAGCGATCGGCTCCCGCCTTGTGCTCGTCGAGCAGGCGCACCAGCTCATCGGTGTTGAAGAACTCGCGCGCGATGTCGCCCGTGAACCATTCCTTCACCATGGTGTAGTAGCGCTCCTCGCGCAACCAATTCACGACCGGCACGGGGAAGCCGAGCTTCTCCTTCTGCGCCCAGTCCTTCGGGATGGCGAACTCCGCAGCGTCGCGCAGTGTGAGCTTCGTCTGTTGCTCGTTGGCCTTGAGCGACGTGGGGATGGTGGCCGACAGGTCGAATACGCGGCGGTCGAGGAAGGGCACGCGCGATTCGAGCGAATGCGCCATCGACATTTTGTCGGTCTTGAGCAGGATGTCTCCCACCAGCCAGAAGTACAAATCGACGTACTGCATGCGCGTCGTCTCGTCGAGATCGGCAACCTCGGCATACACGGGCGCTGTGAGCGATTGCGGGGTGGGGGCGCTGCAGCCGCCCTTGAGCAGGCTTGCGCGCTCCTCGGGCGTGAAGGCGACGCCGTTCGCGTTGGTGTAGTACCAGTCCTCAGGCGTCTCGCTTGCGCGCTCAAGATAGTTCGCGCCGCGCAGATGAAGCGCGCGCATCGCATGGGATGCGCCCTTGAGCAGGCCCTTCGGCGCCCAGCTTACCTTCGCGTTGGAGAACGGCGTCTGATAGATTCGATAGCCTCCGAAGAACTCGTCGGCACCTTCACCGGAAAGCACGGCCTTTACCTGGGTGGCGGCAATCTGGTCGACGAAGTACAGCGCCACGGCGGAAGGGTCGGCGGAGGGCTCGTCCATATGCCACTGCACGCGCGGAAGGCTCGCCCAGTATTCCTCCTCGCCGATGTACTTGTCGGTGTTGGCGATATGCAGGTCGTCTGCCAGCTCGCGCGCCCAAGAAATCTCGTCGCGCATGGTCTTGCCGCCGGCGCCTTCGGCATTGTTCGCCGCCGCCTGCTTGTAGCACTCGAAGCCCACGGTGAACGTCTTGATGTCGGGGTTCTCCTTGGCCAGGCACGCCGCCATGTAGCTGGAGTCGATGCCTGACGACAGGAAGCTTCCGACCTCGACATCGGCCACGTTATGGTAGCGCACGCTGTCGCGCATGACCTCGTCGATGGCGCGCGCGGTGTCCTCGCGGTTGCGGTTCTCGTCGAAGTGGTACTCGGGGCGCCAGTAGCGGCGCTCGGTGATGGAGCCGTTGGCGTGCACGGTCATGCAGTGCGCGGGCGCAAGCTTGAAGATGCCCTTGAAGAAGGTCTCCGGTAGCGCGCTGAACTGGAAGCACAGGTACTGCTCGAGTGCCTCGCGATTGAGCTCACGGGTGTAGGCGGGATGCTCCAGGATGCATTTGATCTCGGACGCGAAGATGAACTGGCCGTTTTGCTGCGTGTAGTAAAACGGTTTGATGCCGAAGAAATCGCGCGCGCAGAAGAGCTCGCGCGTCGCGCGGTTCCAGATGGCGAACGCGAACATGCCGCGCAGGCGGTCGAGCACGCCTTCGCCCCATGC